>Ga0213869_10000427_pt1 | contig 34944 bp, 33 predicted proteins | sample PICome_10_FD_160083 | JGI IMG/M metagenome (GOLD analysis project Ga0213869, IMG submission 160083) | Coastal seawater microbial communities near Pivers Island, North Carolina, United States - PICO132 | ecosystem: Environmental > Aquatic > Marine > Coastal | place: USA: North Carolina...
CTTGACGACTTTTTATTAAAACCATTGGGTGAATCTTATTTCCAATGGAACATGCAATTCTTAGAAGATGAGTTGGATGTTAAAGGTGACTTAGAAGTTAAAGCTACTGGAACAAATAGCCTGATGCAAAAAGAAGTACGAAGCCAAAGGCTTACTATGTTCTTACAAACTGCACAAAATCCTGCTGTTGCTCCATTCGTTAAGATTTCTAAACTAATAAGTGAACTTGCTTATAGCTTAGACTTAGACCCTGATGAAATACTCAATGACCCTGAAGAAGCAGCTATCATGGCACAAATAATAGGAATGCAAAATGCTGGACAAACAATTAGCGAAGAGGCTCAACCCTCTGGTCAACAGCCCACAATGGGAGGCGTTCAAGGAGCACCTCAGCAACCTCAAGAACTCGGAGTTACAGGTACTGGTGGTGGCAACATCGGAACAGGAAATGTGCCGGTCGCAGGGGAGAGTGAATTCTCTGGTACGCTTAGAGACGTTGGAGCAGCAGGTTAAAGAAGCAATCAATAGGAAAGAAGAGGAATAAAATGTTAAAACCAGATTACTTAGATTTAGATAAAGACGGAAATAAAACTGAGTCTATGAAAGAAGCTGTCAAAGATAGAGAGCCTAAATATATGGGTGGTATGTACAGAACCAATAAAGAAGAAGGTGGTTCGCTTTTATCTGATGATATGCCTATGCATACTATGCCAGATGGTACTGAAATGCCCGGAGCAACACACAACGAATACGAACAATCAATGTCTAGTGATTCAGAAATGGAAGACGATTATGTAGATTTTTTAATGAAAGAAGCATTAGACGAAAAAGAAATACAATTTTTAAACGAACAACTAGAAAGCAACGATAAACTAAGTGTCATATTTGACAAAGTAATTGACGTTGCTTCAGAATTTTCTGGAGAAGGTCCTGTTGAAGGACCGGGCACAGGAGTCTCAGATTCGATACCTGCAAGGTTATCGGATGGAGAATTTGTCTTTACTGCAAAAGCTGTAGAAGAAATCGGAGCTGATAATTTAGAAGCTATAATGATGGAAGCTGAATCTAATGCAGACCAAAGACAAGGAATGGCTACTGGTGGAATTGCCGATAGTGGAGAAGAAGAAATCAACGCAAATGTTCAAAGCAAAACAGTTGTACTCGACAGGGGCTTTGTTCCTGACGATGAAGACTTAGTAGGCGATGAAATTAAAAAACGTATGATGGACCCATCTACACAATCAAGATACGTCAGAAGCTAAAAGCAATAGAGCTACCCTATTTATAGGCACTCTATTAAAACAAACCGAAAGGCTACCTTTACAATACAAGCCCTCTAGTCGACATAGAGCTACCTTGTGAACAAAAGCCCCAATTAGGAGAAAAGAAAATGACTACACAAGTCGAAAAAGAAAAAACGCCAAATCCCTATAATGCAAAAAAGGACTGGCACTATGAAGATAAACCTTTTAAATCATCTGAAGGATTGTTTTTTGAAGAACCTCAAAATAAACTTTTTACCAGCGATGACGTAACCGAAATCAATGAAGAAGGAAGTGTAAATAGAGAAGAGTTGGAATCTAAAAAGGTAACCCCTTATAAGAAACCAGATTACAAAAAACGATATGATGATTTAAAAAAACATTATGATTCTAAACTTAATGAGTTTAAAGGCAGAGAAGAAGAGTTATTAAGTCAAGTTAAACAACCTGACTATAAAGCTCCAAAAACTGCAGAAGAACTAGAAAAGTTTAAAAGTGAATATCCTGATGTTTATGAAGTTGTCGAAACTGTAGCACATCTACAAAGCGAATCTAAAGCAAAAGTTCTAGAAGAACGCCTTAGTAAACTCCAAGAAAGAGAACTACAATTAGTTAGACAAGATGCAGAAAAAAGGTTAATGGACAAACATCCTGATTTTGGTGATATCAGAAATAGTGATGATTTCCATGAATGGGCAAAAGAACAACATGAATCTATCCAAGCTTGGGTATATGATAATGATGATGATGCCGATTTAGCTTCACGTGCTTTAGATTTATTTAAACGTGATATAGGTATGGATGTTACTGAAACGACTAAGTCAAATTCTAAACCGACTAGACAATCTGCTGCAGATATGGTCTCTACTAAAACAACTAGTATAGAACCAGCTCAGGAGAAAGTATGGTCATTAAGGGAGATAGAAGCCATGTCTGTACAAGAATTTGATAAGCACGAAGTTGCTATATCAGATGCTATGCAGGAAGGCAGAATCTCAGATTAAACTATAATAACTACAAGGAGAAAGTATCATGGCTCAATTTTTTGAACCCTCAACAGATACAAATGCTAACTTTGCAAACTCCGTAAGTGGACAAACTAATAGTTTCTTCTTACCTTCGGTTTACTCTAAAAAGGTTTTAAACTTCTTTAGAAAAGCCTCGGTAATTGAAGCTATTACAAACACCGACTATGCCGGTGAAATATCCTCTTTCGGAGACTCTGTAAAGATTATCAAAGAACCAGTTATTTCTGTGTCAGATTACACAAGAAATAGCGACACAACTGAAACTAGACTAACAGACCAAGAAATTTCTTTGGTTGTTGATAGTGCTAAAGCTTTCAAATTCATCGTAGATGATATTGAAACTAATATGTCACATGTCAACTTCAAAGAGATTGCTTCCAGCTCTGCTGCATATGCATTGAAAGATTCATATGATGCTGCTGTGTTAGCTACTATGTTTGCTGGATGTTCAGCTTCATCACCAGACCACGTGTTAGGTGCTGATAGTGCAACTGACTTAGCTGCAGGAGTCTACGATGGCTCAGGTGCTGCTGATTTAGGACAAACTAGTGAAACAGACCCTCTAGACCTTATGGCTAGAATGGCAAGACTATTAGACGAACAGAACGTACCTGAAGAAGGTCGTTGGTTTGTTGCAAGTCCTGACTTCTACGAGGTTTTAGGTCAGTCATCTTCTAAACTATTGTCTGTAGACTTCAACGCAGGTCAAGGCTCAATTAGAAATGGCTTAGTTTCAAGTGGAAAACTACGTGGATTTGATATGTACAAGTCAAACAACATTGCTGCAACATCTAATGCTGCTGGTAAATGTATGGCTGGTCATATGTCATCTACTGCAACTGCTAATACTATCCTCTCAACAGAAGTGTTAAGAGACCCAACATCGTTTGGTGACATAGTTAGAGGCTTACATGTCTATGGTGCGAAAGTACTTAGAGATGAAGCTCTAGTAAGTGCATTCTACGGTATTGATTAATACCAACCCGGAGGGGTCTTAACGGACCTCTCCACCTTTTTAAGGAGATAAATATGCCAATGGTAAATGGAAAAAAATACCCATACACAGAACAAGGAAAAAAAGAAGCAGCCAAAGCCAGAAAGAAAAAAATGGGTGGTGGTTATGCTCGACAAGGAATGAAACATGGTGGCAAAGCAGAAGCTATGCCTAAAGCTAAACCCTGCTAGAGGAATATAAATGGCTACAACATATTTAGATTTAACAAATGAAGTATTAAGAGAACTCAATGAGATTCCTCTTACGTCTGCAAACTTTACAAATGCTGTAGGATTACAACAGTTTGTAAAAGATGCAGTAAATAAATCTATATTTGATATAGCTAATGCTGAACCTCAGCTTCCATTTTTTAGTGCAGGGCTAAGTGGTAGTACAGACCCTTTTTATGGGAATGTAACAGTCGCTTCAGTTGCTGGACAAAGATGGTATACTTTAAAGTCTGGTAGTTCTAGTATCACTACAGACTATGCATCAGTAGATTGGGATGATTTTTATGTCACAACTATTAATGTAAGTGGAGAATCAGCTCCACATGTTTCCAAAGGATTAAAGTTTATGACTTTAGCTGATTGGAAAAGATACTACAGAGATGCTGAAAATGCAGATGATGCAGATTCACAAAACTATGGAGAACCACAATTTGTAATTAAATCTCCAGATAGTAGGAAATTTGGATTAAGTCCAATTCCTGACAAAGTTTATAACGTACATTTTTATGCTTTTGATAAACCCACAAAGCTAAGTGCACACGGAGATACTATAACTTTACCAGAACAATATAGTAATGTTATAACAGCAAGAACTAGATATTATGTGTGGCAGTTTAAAGAAAGCCCACAACAAGCTTCGTTTGCATTAGACGAATACAAAAAAGAATTAAGACAGATGAAATCTAATCTTATGAATCCAACACCTAAGTATATGACAGACGATAGGAGATATTTCTAGATGGCAGGTTCGCAACCATATACCGTTGCATGTGCTGGTGGTTTAATTAAGTCTTCCAACTCAATAGACTTACTTAAGACTCCCGGTTCAGCTAGAGATTTAAAAAACTTTGAAGTCTCTATAGAAGGTGGATATAGAAGAATTAATGGTTACACTAAATACAAAGTAGGAGATGTAACCCCTACACAACCAACAGGAGCTTCTACAACTATTCTAGGAGTTTTCCCATACGCAGATGGTGTTATATGTTGTGCAGGTACAGCTATTTATTTTAGTGTTGATGGAGCTACTTGGATAGATATAGGAAGAGCTTCTGTATCTGGTAGTGGAGATGACTATAATACCTTTACAGGTAGAAGCACTCTTACTAGAACAGGACAAGGACAAGCAAGTTTTGTAATTTTTGAAGGAGCTACTTACGACTACGGTGAAGTTATTATCTCAGATGGAGCTAATAAGCCTTACAGTTTTAGAATGGAAGGTACTGGAGGTTTAACATCAAGAACATTTTTTAGTTCAGAAATTACTGTTACAGGTACAAAAGGTGTTAAATTTTTAACAGTACATGACCATCATTTAATAGCTGCAGGAGTAGAAGATAACTTAGATAGTGTTTACTATAGTGTGTACAATGACCCTGATAGCTTTAGTGGTACTGGGGCAGGTGCAATAACTATATCAGACCAAATCGTAGGTATTAAAAGTTTCCGTGATGAGTTATTTATATTTTGTAAAAATAGTATACATAAACTTATAAATATAAACAACAGCTCAACCATAGCTGTAGTACCTGTAGCCGAAAACGTAGGTTGTTTAAGTGGCTATAGTATTCAAGAGATTGGTGGTGACTTAATATTCTTAGCACCAGATGGACTAAGAACAGTTGCTGGTACTGCAAGAATTGGTGACGTTGAATTAGGAACTGTTAGTAAAGCTATACAACCTTTAGTAACAGACATAGCTACACAGATTGACACGTTTATTATAAGTAGCATGGTTATTAGAGAAAAATCTCAGTACAGATTATTCTATACAAATACAAGTTTCTCTAATAATGTACAACGTGGAATTATAGGAACATTAAGACCAGACGGATTCCAATGGTCAGAAACAAGAGGAATAGAGTCAACAGCTTGTAACTCAGGATTTGATAACAATACAATAGAAAGATATTATCACGGAGATACAGATGGATATGTACACACACATGACTCAGGATTTACTTTTGATGGTACAAAAGTTTTAGCAAGATACGAAACACCTGACTATGATTATGGTGACTTAGGAACTTTAAAAACTTTACATTACCTAAAAGTATCTTGTGGTACAGAAGGACAAGTAGAGCCTGATGTACAAGTTAGATTTAATTATGGTGATACAAATACAGCACAACCTCCTACACTATTTGATTTAGGAGTTATTAATCCACCATCTAAATTTGGTGATGCTGTATTTAACTTAAACACCTTTGGTGGTGGTGAGAACCCACTTATAAGAGTACCACTATTAGGTAGTGGACACAGTAACAATTTTACATTTATTAGTGAGGACACCAAAGCCCCTTACACAATTAACGGTTTATACGTAGACTATATACCTTCAGGCAGGAGATAACAAATGGCAATAACAAAAGCATCCCTTATAGATTTAAATGGTAACGAAATGATTCTTGATGCCGATGCAGATACTACAATAACTGCTGATACAGATGACCAAATCGATATAAAAGTTGGAGGCACAGATTTAATTAGAATAGATTCTAGTGGTTTAGGAGTTGGAATAGTTCCTGCTGAAATATTAGATTTAAAAGCAGCTTCAGGAGATACAAGAATTAGATTAGATGCTGCAAGTGGTTCAGATACAGAAATTAAATTTTTTAATGATAGTACAGCACAATTTACTATAGGGCATGATGATGCTTCAGATACGTTTAGAATAGGTGGTGCAAATGTAGATGACCCTCATTTTGCATGGGGAAAAGATGGAAGTTTAGTTGTTACTTGTGATGCTGGAGGACATACAGTTTTTAATGAAAATTCTGTAGATGCAGACTTTAGAGTCGAATCAGATACTAATGCTCATGCTTTATTTGTAAATGGTGGTAATAATTCAGTAGGAATAAATACATCTGCTCCTGATGGTGCTTTAACTGTAGTTGGAACTGCTACATCTGGTGATTTATTAGCTCGTTTTCAACATAGCGTAAACGATAGTAATATAAAAGCAATAAGAGTTAATGCTCCAAATGCTAGTGGTACTCAAGGTTATGTAGATTTAGGAGTTGACCCAGATACTACACAAGGAGGATTAGCTGTATCTACAAGTAGTGGAGGGCTACTTGCTGGTAACGCTAATTTAAATAACGCAGCTATTATTTGGGATAGTAATAAAATAGTATCAATGCCGGGTCAACCTGCTTTTTCAGTTGTCCCTACATCCTCTCAAAGCAATATAACAGTAAATGACGAGACTGTTGTAGCTTTTGGTACGGAAATATACGATATAGGTTCTAACTTTGCAAGTAATACATTTACAGCACCAGTAACAGGTAAGTATCAGTTAAATGTTAATCTACGTCTGCAAGATGTGGACTCAGCAGCAGCTTACTATCATATAAATCTTGTAACTAGTAATAGAACTTATTACAGCATAGTTGACCCTGATTTTGGACAAGATGCTGCTTATTATACGATGCAGTTGTCAGTTTTAGCAGACATGGATGCAAATGACACAGCATTATTAAAAATTTATCAGGGGGGTGGAACAGCACAAACCGATATACATGGTGGTATTTGGACCAGTTTTTCAGGCTACTTAGCTACTTAATAACATAAACAATAGACGAAATAATCAATCTTAAAGGAGATAAAAAAATGGCAACATTAACAATAACAGTAACAGTAAACGACACAGAACAAGCAACCATGCTTAATGACTTAACAGACATTAATCAATGGGTGCAAGATGCTGTAACAGGTAAAAAAAATAATTGTTGGAAACGTATGCAACAAGAGTGGACTACAAAACTTATGAATGACGATAGCTTTACAGATGCAATACCAAGCAATCAAGCAGACTTTGTAACGCTTGTAACTGCTAGGTCAGACTATAAGACTAGAGCAGAACGTGATGCAGAAGTATAAAAAAAGATTTTAACGAACACGAAAGTGTAAACCGAGTACGAAAGTACTCACATTTATAAACCTTATATCTAGTGGATTCTAGATACAGACCGGAGAAAATAAAATGGCAATAACAAAAGAAATAGTAGAAGATAAGATTGAAGTTGTAGGAGACTACAAATCAATTCAAATTCGTGAAGCAACTGTGCTTAAAGAAGATGGTGTAGAGCTTACAAGGTCTTTCCACAGGAAAGTACTTGATTGCGTATCATCTGTAAAAAATGCAGATGACTCTTGGACACATACAGATACAGACGTATCTAGTGAGTCTACAGAAGTGCAAGGCATTTGTACAGCAGTATGGACTACTACAGTTAAGAACGCTAAGAAAGCTGCTAACGAAGCTGCTTCCCCAGCATAAATAAAAACGGAGAAATAGATTATGGCATTAACGAAAACCCCTATAGAATTATCTAGTACGCCTAGTATTGTTGATGGTGGCAACGCTACTGCCATAACTATTGACTCTAGTGAAAATGTATTAATAGGACAAACTTCGGCAAGTAGTGGAGCTGTTGGAACAAGTTTGCGTCAAGATGGTAGAAATTTCTTTTGTGCTGCTGAAAATTATTCAGCACATTTTAATAGAAATACCTCGGATGGAGATATTGTTCATTTTGCAAAAGATGACACAGTTGTTGGAAGCATAGGTAATCTTAGCAATGATGTTTTGATATATAGTGCTGCTTCAGGTCACACAGGACTACGTTTTGGTGAAGGATATTATATACCTCTAAACAATTCTGGAGGTGTATCAGACAACACAGTAGACATTGGATTATCATCTTTTCGTTACAAAGATATTTATCTTAGTGGTGGTGCTTTTATAGGTGGTACAGGTTCAGCAAACAAACTTGATGACTATGAAGAAGGTACATGGACAGCAACTTTATCATCTTCCGGTGGTAGTTTTGCAGCAAGTTCGACAAGCTTTACAGGTGGTAAATATACTAAAATAGGAAATACGGTTACTGCTCAAATATATTCAAGTGCTTTTAACATTACTAATGCAGGTAGTGGATATGCCAAAATAAGTGGATTACCTTTTACTTCAGTAAGTAGTTCAACTAGTTATGGTGGTGTTATATTTTATCATACTACTTGTTTTGCTAATGCTTGTCCGACTGGTTATGTAGCTCAAAATGCAGATTTTACTATTAGCAGTATAGGAGACCAAAGCACTACAAATGCACAAGCATGGAAAGTAGCAAATAGTGTGTATTTTATGATGCAAGTACAGTATACAACTGCATAATAATGATAATAACAAAACAGATTTTAAACGGAGAATAACAAAATGGCAGGATATGTAAGACAGAGTTCATTTGTAGACGGTGATACCGTTACTGCTGCACTTTTTAACGATGAGTATAATCAGCTAGTAAACGCTTTTCACAACTCTACAGGTCACGCACATGATGGCACAGCAGCCTCTGGTCCTGTTATTGGTATCATCGGTGATGCAGGAGAAACTTCTCCGAACAACAAAGTATTAATAGATACAACAAACAACTACATTGAGTTTTATGTAGAAGTAAGTAGCAATCCAGTACAACAATTATACATAGCCGATGGAGCTATTATACCTGTTACTGATAACGATGTAGACTTAGGTACTAGCTCATTAGAATTTAAAGATTTATATTTAGATGGCACAGCCCATATAGATACGTTAGACGTTGATGCCAACGCAGGAATTATAGGAAACGCTACAGTAGGTGGTACATTAGGTGTCACAGGCAATACAACTCTAACAGCAAACTTAACAGTAAACGGAAACACAACACTCGGCAACGCTGCAAGTGATACAGTCACTATAACAGCAGACGTAGCTTCTGACATTATTCCAAGTGCTGATAGCACACATACATTAGGTGACAGTTCTAATTACTGGTCACATGGTTACATTGATGCCATTACAACTACAGGTAATGTTGCAGTCGGTGGTAACTTAACAGTCACAGGCACAACTACATTTAATGGTGGTACAATCACAATGGGTGATGCAGCTACTGACAATGTGGTGTTTGGTGCTGACGTAGACTCAAACATTATACCTGATGACGATGATACATATGACTTAGGTAGCTCTTCACAAGAGTGGAGAAATTTATACATAGATGGTACTGCAAACATAGACAGCCTTGTAGCTGATACAGCAGACATTAACGGTGGTACTATTGATAGTGCAACTATTGCAACCTCTGATATTACAGTTGGTTCTGGTAAAACTTTAGACGTTTCATCAGGTACTTTTACACTTGCAGATAATCAAATCTCTGGTGACAAAGTAGAAGGTGGTACTATTGCTGCTACTACTGTTACTACATTAACTTCAACAACTGGTAATATTACAAGTGTTAATGCTACTACAGTAGACACAACTAATATTGAATTAACAAACTTAAAAGCTAAAGATGGAACTGCTGCAGGGTCTATAGCAGACTCTACAGGTGTTGTAACACTTGGAAGTTCTGTACTAACTACAACAGATATAAATGGTGGTACTATTGATGGTACTATTATAGGTGGCTCAAGTGCTGCAGCTATTACAGGTACAGCTATTACAGGTACAAGTTTTGTAATTGGTAATGCTGACATTAACGAAGCAGAACTAGAAACTATAGATGGAGTTACAGCAGGAACTGTTGCAGCTTCTAAAGCTATAGTAGTAGATAGCAACAAAGACTTTACAGGTGCTAGAAACATTACACTTACCGGAGAACTTGATGCAGGTTCTTTAGATGTAAGTGGTGATGTAGATGTAGATGGTACACTTGAAACAGATGCACTTTCTATAAATGGTACAACAGTTACAAGTACTGCAGCCGAACTAAACATATTAGATGGAGTAACATCCACAGCAGCAGAACTTAATATACTCGATGGTGTCACAAGCACAGCAGCAGAGTTAAATATCCTAGATGGAGTTACTAGTACTGCAGCAGAACTAAACATCTTAGATGGTGTTACAGCAAGTGCTACAGACATTAATCTTATAGATGGTATAACAAATGGAACAGTAATAGCAAGTAAAGCTATTATAACAGATTCAAACAAAGACATTACCGGTGGTAGAAACATAACCATTAGTGGTGAGTTAGATGCAGCCACATTAGATATTAGTGGTGATGCAGATATAGACGGAACACTAGAAGCCGATGCAATTACAATCGGTGGTGTTACATTAGCAGAAACAATTAGTGATACTGTTGGAGCTATGGTTAGCTCTAATACAGAGACAAATATAACGGTTACTTATGATGATAGTGATAACACATTAGACTTTGTAATCGGTACACTTAACCAAGACACAACAGGTCTAGCAGCTACAGCCACAGCTTTAGCAACAGCTAGAACTATACATGGTGTATCTTTTGATGGTACAGCCAATATAGACTTAACAGAAGTTGTACAAGATACAGTAGGTGCTATGGTATCAAGTAATACTGAATCAGGTATTACAGTAGCTTATCAAGATGGTGATGGTACTCTAGACTTTACAGTTGGTACATTAAACCAAGATACTACAGGTACAGCAGCTTTAGCTACTCAAGTTACAGTATCAGCCAATGACTCTACAAACGAATCAGTCTATTTGACTTTTGTAGATGGTGCTACAGGTTCTCAAGGAATTGAAACAGACTCAGCTCTATCATATAACCCAAGTACAAATACTTTAACAGTTGCAAACATTAGTGTTTCAGGTACACAGACTATTGTAGACTCTGTAACTATGAATGCTAACAACGCTGTAATCTTTGAAGGTTCTACAGCAGATGCACACGAAACAACTCTTACAACGATTGATGCTACAGGAGATAGAACAATATCTCTACCTAATGTCTCTGGTACATTACCAGTATTAGCAGCAGTATCAACTACACAGATTACTTCTACACCTGAAGAACTTAATATTCTTGATGGTGTTACAAGTACTACTGCTGAACTTAACTTAGTAGATGGTTCTACAGCAGGTTCTGTAGTTAATAGTAAAGCTGTTGTATATGGTTCAAGTGGAGAAGTAGCAGCTACATCAGCTACAGTTGCAGGTGATTTAACAGTAGATACAAATACATTAGCAGTTGTTGCAAGTTCTAACAGAGTAGGTGTTAATCAAGCTTCACCAGATGTATCACTTGACTTAGGTGCTAACACAGATGCTGTACATGTACCAGTAGGTACAACAGGTCAAAGACCAACAGGTGCTGCAGGTTACTTTAGATATAACACTTCACTATCACAATTTGAAGGTTATACAGATGCATGGGGTGCTATCGGTGGTGGTGGTACTAATACATTTACACACGATGTATTTACAGCTAATGGTTCTACAACTGCATTTGCTTTAAGTCAAACAACAGAATCAGAAAATAATTTAATAGTTTTTGTAGACGGTGTATTCCAAGAACAAAGTGCATACTCTATAGCTACATCAAGTGGTACAACTACTTTAACTATGAGTGCTGCTCCTGCTAACGGAAGAAAGCTAGTAGTATATTCAGTAGCTGCAGGTGTATCAGGTTCTAATCTAAACATAGACACAATGACAGGGGATGGTAGTGATACTACTCTAACTCTAAGTATAGCTCCTGTAAATGAAAACAATACACAAGTATTCTTTGATGGTGTATATCAGAACAAATCAACATACAGTATCTCAGGTACAACTTTAACATTCTCTACAGCTCCTCCAACTGGTGTGGCTGTTGAGGTTATGACATTTACTCAAACTGATATTAATGTTCCTGTAGATGGAACTATTACTACAGCTAAGATTGTAGATGATGCTGTTACAAGTGCTAAGTTAGATACTAATATAGACATAGCAGGTACGTTAGATGTAACTGGTGCAGCTACGTTGGATAGTACGTTGGCAGTAGCAGGTGTGACTACTTCAGGAGGTGTAGTTTCTACAAGAGCAGGAGATTCTAGTCAATTTATTAGAACAGGAGGAAGTAACACTACAGGATTTGGAGATTCATTATATCTTTTACATTCAACTACTGGAAACATGGCAGAAGATTTTGGTATAGGAATGACTTTTGCAGTTAAAGATTCAGGAGTAACACAGTCTCTAGGAGACTTAGGATATACAAGAAGAGGTGCAGATAATACTGCTGATTTTATATTACAAACTTACAATGGTGGTACAAGAGCTGAAAAGTTTCGTGTTCTGGCAGCAGGTGGTATTTGTTTCAATGGAGATAAAGTAGCAGCTAATGCTTTAGACGATTACGAAGAAGGTACTTTTACTGCAAGTTTAACTTTTGGTGGAAATGATGCAGGTATAAGTTATGTTACTCAAATTGGAAAATACACTAAAATTGGAAACACAGTCCATTGTCAAATAAGAATTAAATTAGATGATAAAGGAACATCAACAGGAATTGCACAGATTGCTTTACCTTTTGCAGCTTCTTTAGCTACAGGAGAATATCCAACAGCTTTTATTAGTCATCACAATGGACCGACTTCTCAATTATACGGTCTTATAAATGCAAGTGGTACTAATGCACAACGTCTTGATATTGGTGTATTTGATGGAGATGCAAGTTATACAGCAGCTACACAAACTACTATAGGTGACAATATAAGAATGAGTGTATCTCTTACCTATAAAGTATAATGGAAATATCAACCTACATAATTTGGAACGTCTTTATAACTTTAGTATTAGGACCTATCCTATATAACATAAAACAAAATACTGGTGAAGCTAAAAGGTTAGATATATTGTTAAACAAAACCAGAGAAGAAATAGCACGAGACTACGTAACAAAACAAGAACTTAAAGATGACATGTCTAGACTAATGGACAGGCTAGAAAAACTTGACGAAAAGCTTGACAAACTCTTTGAAGTCAAGTAAACTATAAGGTATACTTATGAAGAATAATAAAGGAAGAAAAAGATACAATAAGGTAAAAGCCAAAAGAGTTAAAGCTTATACAGGTTTTAATCCTAACATCAAAATAGATTTAGAAGGTCTAAAAGGTAAAAAACCTAAAATACCTAAAGATGGTTTTGATGCTGTTGATTTCCCTAAATCAGATACTACAACTGTAATACCTCCTAAAAACACTACGCCTGTATCTCCTGTTTTACCTTCTGTAATAGAAGATGGTAGGAATAGAGAAGAAATAGATACTGGTGTTCCAGTTCAAACAGACGTAACAACTGTTGAAGATGGAAACACAACAACTACATCTACTGGTATTCCTATAGGCACTAGACGAGTTACACGTGGGGGTATGGTTGTAATTTGGGATGGAACTAAATGGGTTAGAGAAGACCAATATGATGATGGTGGTGGAGATGATGATAATGGTGGTGGAGATGATACACCTAAAGAACCTACATTTGCTGAAGAACGAGAAGAAAGAGTAAAAAGAACTGGTAAAGGTGCTGAAGCTATTGCAAGTGGTACAATGCCAGAAAACCTACCTAAGATTCCAGATGCTAAAACTTTACTAGACGAAAACGGAAAGCCTTTAGAAGGTACAGAATTAGATTCTACTGCTGATTCTTTTAAAATGGATAGTGAAAATATTACTGGTGCTACTGCAGCTACAGTAGGCACACCAACAACTAAAGAAGATGTCTCTACAACTGATGCAGACCAAGCAGATGAAACTATAGGTCAAGATTTAACAGCTAACAAAATGACAGCACAGACTGTTTCAGATACAGTTATTCCTGTCGATGCTGCTCAAAGTACAGTTACTCAAGGACCTATTGGAGATATTCAAGGTACAATTACTGGAGAAGCTAAGTCTGCAATGATAGACGAAGCTGAAGCTGCTATTGGTAAAGCTAAAAATGTAGATGCTGTTATTTCAGGTAATGCTTTTGTACCAGAAGTAAAAAATAGTGGTGCAGGTGTTGCTGCTACTCCAGAAGCTGAAAAGAACGAAAGAGCTGCTATCACAGGTACTCCTGCTGATGATGCTACTTCTGCACAGATTATAGGCACAGTAGGCTATGAAGCTTCTAAGTCTAGGGTAGTTACAGGACAAGCTGCTAAAGGTGCTGCTGCATCTATGATAGCTCAAACTGCTAATATACCTGATGCTATTGCTGCTGCTATTGTAGAAGACCCTGCAACTATGACAGCTCAGATAGCTAATGAAGATGTAGAAGTACAAGCTGCAGTTGCTGCATTGCCTACAGAAGCTTTAGTATCTTCACAGATGGAAAGCTTACTAGGTGGTATGGAAGATGGTAACATACCTGCATGGGCTAAACCTGCTGTTGATGCAGTTAATGCTGGTATGGCTCAAAGAGGTCTTAGTGTATCTACTGTAGGTAGAGACTCACTTTTTAATGCTATTATACAAAGTGCTATGCCAATGGCACAAAGTAACGCACAAGCTTTACAAGCTAGAGCAGCTCAAAATTTAAGTAATCAACAACAAGCAAACTTACAAGAGTCTACTCAAGAACAACAACTAAGATTACAGAATCTAGCAAACAGACAAGATGCTGCTAGTCAAACTGCACAGATGTCTCAGCAAATGAAGACAATGCAAAGTCAGTTTAGACAACAAGCTGTTATGACAACTGCTGACCAACAACAGCAGACTAGAATGCAAAACTTGCAGAACCAACAAAATGCTGCAGTTTTAAATGCACAACAAGCACAAGCGATTAACGCACAGAATTTAGGAAACGAACAACAAGTAAATTTAGCTAACTTACAGATTGAAGCACAAACTGAAGGAGCTAATCAGAATGCAGAGAACCAAGCTAAACTAGCAGAGATGCAAGTAGCTGCAGATTTCTTATCTAAGAACGCTGGATTTAAACAGCAGATGGAATTAGCTAATTTATCTAACGAACAACAGATGCAGTTAGCAAATCTTTCAGCTCTTAATCAAGCAAGTTCTGAAAACTTAAGTGCTGCCCAACAAACTGAATTAGCAAATCTTAATGCTCAGATGAATACGAACATTAATAATTCTAAGTTGGCAAATGCAATGGGTGTAGCCCAACTTAATGTTGACCAACAAAGAGCTATGCAAAATGCTGGTATGGTTGCTAACATGGATATGGCTAAGTTTACAACTGAGCAACAAGTAGAATTAGCTAACAGTAAATTTATGCAGACTGTACAAATACAGAACATGAATGCTGAACAACAAGCTATTATGCAAAAAGCTACAGCTATGGCTCAGATGGACATTGCTAATTTAAGTACTAGAGAAAGACTAGCTGTTGAAAACGCTAAAAACTTTTTAACAATGGATATGGCTAATCTTAATAATAATCAACAAGCTAACATGATGAAAGCTCAACAGGCTCAGCAACGATTGTTATCTGACCAAGCTGCACTAAATGTTGCTGAACAATTTAATGCTACTAGTGCAAATCAAACAGACCAGTTTATGGCTAGTATGGCTGCTAATATGAGTCAGTTTAATACTTCTCAAACTAACTCTATGGAACAATTTAACAACTCTCAAAAGAATGCTGCTGAAGCTAGAAGGGTTGGTAACGAAGCAGAAGCTTTAAGATTACAAGCACAATTAGATACACAAGTAAGTCAATTTAATTCTGCACAATCTTTTGAACAAGAAAAGTTTAATACAGCAAATGAAACAGCTATAGCACAAAGTAATGTAGCATGGAGACGACAAGCTAATACAGTAGATACTGCAGCACAAAATGCAGTTAATCAACAGAATGCACAGAATGCATTTGGACTAGCTGCTTCTGCACAAAACTTTTTATGGCAAGAACTTAGAGACCAAGCAGACTTTAACTTTAGAAGGTGGGATAACGATGAACAACGTAAAGCTTCTTTGTTAATTGCTGCTCTAGGAAACGAGACAGGAGCTTCTAAAGAAAGTAACTGGAACACAAACCTGACTGCAATTAAAAGTTTAGTTGATGGTTGGTTAGATTAATATAGGAAAAAGACATGGGATTTTTAAGAAAAGTTGGAAAGAAAATAAAAAAAGTATTTAAGAAAATAGGCAAAGCTATTAAAAAAGGTTTTGGTAAAGTTGCTAAAGCTTTTGGAAAGTTAGGTCCATTAGGTTCTATTGCTTTATCTTTTCTACTTCCGGGCATAGGTAATATGCTGACAGGGTGGCTAGGTAATATGGGCAAGTTTGGTAAATTTATTATGGATGTTGGTTCTAAAATTAAACAAGGAGCTACTTGGATTAAAGATGGAGTAGGTACTGTGTTTAATAAAGTAAGTGATGCTATTGAATTTGGTATGAACAAAGTAAGTCAACCATTTATGAAAAAAGGTGCACGAGGAATGGGAAGTGCATTTAGAGATTTTGTAAGTGATGTAACTGGTGGATTCATAGACCCATCTGATAAAGGAAATATTTTTAATAAAGACCTTGCATTAAAAACTAAAGATGGTGAATTATTAAGTGAACTAACTAGAGACGAATTAAAAGTATTAGATGCTAGTGGTGAGTTAGATGCTATAAAAGCTTCTGCAGATTTAGGAAGAAGTCAAAGTGCTTTTATGCGAGATGAGTTTAGAACTATTTCTGACAAAGAAGGCTTTACACCTGACGATTTAAAATTAAAAAAAGATGAAGTATATGGTGGTTTTAATGAAGCAACTAAGCAACATGAAATTTTTAAAAGTCAAGAAGCTTTTGATAAATATGCTGGAGGTACATTTGATTCTGCTGTTGGTGGATTAACCCCAGAAGATATGATAGCTAAAGCAACAGACAGTAAAAAAAGTATTTGGGATGGTAAACAAAAAGACCAAAGCATTAGAGAATATATAGGGGATAGTAAAGAAGCAGGTGTTTATAAAAAAGTAGGAGCTTTAAGTACATATGGCATGACTCAAATGGAAGGAGAAGCTCAAATAGCTGCTTACAACGCTAGAGTTAAAAAAGATAAAGCAGATTACTTTACAGATGTAGGTCTTGATAGTCTTGCAAACAGAACAAACTATAGTGTAACACAACCTGCAAACTTTATTGATACTACAACTTTTGATATAGGTAAAGATTTAAATGACCAGTTCTTAATGTCTATGAACATACAAGGTCCTAAAGTATCTGGATTTGATGTAGGTGGTTATGGTACTACTTACGAAGATGTAATAGAAAAACTAGCAACTGTATAGGAGTAATTAATGGAAAATCAAATAGCACAAGGAGCAGAAGAACATATTTTTGAAAGGCACACTCCCGGTCAGTCTTTGACTAATTCTAAAGAACAACCTTATCCATGGGAACAACCTCCACAAATGACTTCTGTAAAAGAAGCTACACAAAAAATATTCTTAGGTTTATTAGAAGATAAAAATTTATCTACGGTTACAAATTTAATGGCTGAAGGTACTCCTATTGATGATGTAGCTCAAATGTTATTAATGACAGGATTTCAAAAAGGTAAGTTTAATCCTGATATGATGTTACAATTATTAGAACCAACTATGTATATGTTGTTAGCTATTGCAGAAAAAGCAGGTATTAGACCAACACTTGACAGACCCGGAGAAGAAGAATTAGAAGAAAGTGATGAAGATACTGTTAAAGAAGAAATGTTACAACAACAAGAATTTAATAAATCTATCGGTCCGGGAGGCAGATTTCAAGATGCAGTTGTTAAAAATATTAACCCTGCTTCAGTCGGTGGAGAAATACAACAAAAACTAGCAGACTTAGATATGAGTAAAATGAAAGAAAGTATACTACAAAAACGTAGACCTGCTATGCAACAAAAAGAAAGTTTACTAGGTAAAACAGGAGTTTAGATATGGCTGAGAGTTTTAGCGATATAATGAGTAATTACAAAGATATGAGCATTGAAGAGCTTGGTGGTTCTTTATTGCAACGACAATCTGACCAAGCAGCAGCAGCAGCTAAACGAGCTAAGAAACAAGACAGAGTTCAACAAGCTTTAGCACTTATGCTTACTGGTCAAGCTATTTTTAAAGGTGCTTATAATAAAAGGTCTAAAGAATTAGATGACCGTATGGCTTTTGATGAAATTAATAATGGAGCTCAAGCTAAACAAATGTCAGGTCTTTCTAATGTTATAAGTGTTATTCCTGATAATTTTCATACTGATAAAAGCACAGAAGAAAGAGCTAATTTATTTTTAACAGAAAAAGGTGGTTTTTATAAAGCTCAATTAGAAAATAAATGGAGTCCTTATATTGATAGTCAAATTAAAATTTCCTATCCTAATTTAGAAGAATTTAAAACATCAAATCCTGCTGCATATTCAACTCTTAAAAAAGAAGCCTTACAACAACTATCTATAGATTTATTTTCAAAAGATGATACAGGCGTAGAAAAATATAAAAGATTTGAAAACGAACTTAGAGATATTTTTAAAAATGAAGATGGCTATGCTGATATGGATAGGTTAGAATTATTAAGAGCAGGTCTTGGTTTAGATGAACATCGTTTAACTAGGCTTGAATCTCAAAACTATGAAATCTTAAGAAGAGAATTAAGAAATCGTTCTAATATAATTGGTGGTGTAAAAGATATGTTTCAACATATTGGTAATAGAGCAGAATCTAAAGGTGGCATAAATTTATTTAAAAACTTAACAGTTGATAAATTACAACCTTCTCGTTTAGATACTGTGTTAGATGAGTTAGATTTTAAAGGCATGGTAGTTCCTATAGTTGACAAAGCTCTTGCTAGAATTAGAGTAAGCCCTACTCGATATAAAAATGCAGTTGATTCTTTACCTCAAGAAACAAGAGATAGAGTAACTCAAGCTTATACTACTATGAAAAGTAAAATTGTAGATAAAGAATTAGCAAAGATAGACTCTAGAGGTTTATTATCTACAAATTATGGATTTTTTGCTAGGTCAGACGATACTATATTATCTGAATATAAATGGGACCATTTAACAAATGTATTTGATGCTAATGAACCATTAAGAAATGAAATGTTAAAAGGTGCTACAGCATTATCATTACGTTTTAATGATGACCCAAATTTTGCAATGGATTTGTATAAAGAAGTTGAAGATGATTCAGAAAAAATAAATCAATTTAAAGTAGCAATACAAGACGAAGAATTTAGAAATCAATTTTCTATTGCTATGGTTATGAAAGCTGGATTTACAGACGATGAGTTTGGTTTTGATGGTGGTTATAGATATATAGAACCAAATATTGATGAAAAAAATATTTATCAAGAAGGATATAACCCAGAAAAATCAAGAGAATCTTTAGATTTAGTGTTGGGTGAAGGTATAGATGTAAGTCGTAAAGGATTTATTGCTACTAAAGAATATAACAATTTTTCTAAGAAAGGAAAAATTAAAAATTATGATATGATTGTAGAACAAATTTTAACAACAGATGTGTCAGAAACAGAAAGACAAAAAACTTTAGATTTCTTCTTTGACTCTATTCCTAATCCACGAGGATTAAATCAACAAGAATATATAATGACTATGGAGTCTGAAATACGTCAAAGTAAACAAGTTGGAAAAGAAATTTTATTTAAATCTCGTAATGTTGGAAGAGATGTAACAATGGCAGCTATTAATGCTGTTACAGGATTGTCTGAAAATGAATCACCAGAATATGTAAAAAATTTACGATTGTTTATGAGAGACATAGCAAGAGTAGAATCTGATTTTGGAGAAAATGAAAATACTTTTTCTAATCCAAACTCGTCAGCTACTGGAATTTTTCAAGTAAAAGCTGATAAAGCAATGACTGAGGTTCAACGTAGAATTAAAGAACCTAATAGCTTTCAAAATTTAAAAACATATAACAAACAATTAAAAGAATCGTTAGGTATAGATTTATCTACAGCTACTGCCGAAGATTTAGAAACTCCAATTTATTCAGCAGCTTTTGCAAGAGGTTATTTAATGACAGTAACAAAACCTATACCTACTGACCCTCAAGCTCAAGCAAACTATTGGAGAAATAATTACAACAAAGGAGATAATTATTCGGTATCAGATTATCTAATAAAAAATAGATATTTTATAGATACGATGCAAGAAAAACTTGGAAATTTATTTGGAGAAGACTAATGCCTAATCAACTTGATGCATTTATGGATGCACTAGAAGAAGAGGAAAAAAAGAAACAACAAGCCCTTCAAGAAATTAAAGTTCCAGAAGCTGTAGTTCAACCTATTCCTAATCAAACATCTAGTAAAACTGAACTTTATGATTCGACTATAGGTAAAGAGTTTAGTAATCCTAATTATAAACCTCTTTTTCAAAATACAGGTAAAAAAAGTTTAAGCGAATTAGAAGAAAATCCAGAGTTTGCTAAACGAGCTACTAGATTTTTACAAAGTATTAACGAAAACGATAATATTTTTGAATACTTACGAGATGCAGATTACAGTTTAAGTTCTGCTGCTATTCGTGCAGGTCAAACAAATAGTTGGGATGAACAACAAATTGATGATTATGTATATTTAAAACAACAATTTGATAATGCTGAACTAAAAGGATTTAAAGAAAGATTTACTGCTGTTAAAGATATTGGTATAGATATATTAGGTGACCCTTTTAATATATTAGCAGCTTTATTTGCTATTCCAACTGGAGGAACTTCTTTAGCAACTAGAGGAGCTTTAGGAACTGCAGCTCAAGCTGGTTTAAAAAGATTAAGTGCTCAACAAATTGCAAAACGACAATCACTTAAAAAAGCTAAAACTTTAAGAGATGTAAAACAAACAGCTAAAATTGGAGCTTTGGAAGGAGCTGCTATTGAAATGCCTCATGGTTATTTTCTTTCAGATATTGATGTTGATTTAGGTTTACGAGATGAAATAGATGCTTCTATGATTGCTGGTCGAACACTTTTAGGTGCAGGTATTGGTGGGGCTGCCGGTGGCGTAGCTGGAGCTGTTACTGGTTTGTATGGTAATAGATATTTAACAAAAGAATTTAAGTATACAAACGAAACTGCTATTGATGATATTGCTGAATCTCAAACTAGAAAAGAAATTAATGATAATCAATTTTTAGAAGATAGTTTAGAACATAAAAGTAAAAATAATTTATATAAAATATTATCTAATACTCAAGGAAAACCCACTACTAAATTTTTAGCATGGGCAGAAAAATCAAAACCTTTACAAGAACTTCTGAAAAAATTTAGATACGATTATGATTCTGGAATGTTTAAAGAAGGATATCAAGGTGTTAAAGAAAAATCATATGGGTTAGCTTTAGGCGAAAGACAAGGCAAATATTTGTATGGTTTAGCTAAAGGATTAAATGTTTTATATAGAGTAGGATTTAGAGGTAAAATAATAGGAGAACAAAATGACCAATTATTTACTTTACTATCTGACAAATCTATAAATTTTAAAAATATTGATAACTTAAAAAATAAAAATTATTCTAATAAGTTTGGAATAAATTTTAATATTAATGATGATATTATTAGTTCGTATAAAGGAGTTAAAACTCAAATTGATGATGCTTTTGAAGAAGGAAGGTCAGTAGGTTTATTTGGAACTAATATTAAACAAGGTATGGGTTATTTACCTAGACTTTTTAAGTATGATATTCTTAACGACAAACGAGGAAAATTTGAACAACTTTTAATTAAGGCAGGTCATGCTGACCCACTTAATGATATTGATGAAATTACAATTAAAACATCTGATGGTGTAAAGGTTAAAGGAATAAAAGAAGATGCAGTAGGAATTGACCAAGATGTTTTTGGTAGAGATTTTTTAAAAGATGCTGAAGGTAATTTAGATAAAGCTAAAGAACTTAAAGCTACTCAAATTGTAGACGATATGTTAGAGTATCGTTGGGTTCCATTTGAATTAAGAAGTAAAAGAAAAGCTGGTTCGTCTGGTAGCTTTATGCAACAAAGAAGGTTTTCAAATCTTGAAAATAATGAAATACAAGAGTTTATTGAAACTGATGTTCAAACAATTTTAGAAGATTATTTTGTTAATATTTCTCAAGCTATAGAACGTACTAGATTTTTTGGTAAAAGTACAGACAATTTTAATAGTAAACAAATACAACCGGTTGTTGATGATTTAATAAATAAAGGTTTATCTAAAAAACAAGCTGAAGATGTTAGAAAGGGTTTATTGCTTATGCATAGCCGAGTAACTGGAATTGAAACTTTTTCTGAAAGTACATTAAAAAGAAACAATGCTGCAAGAGGAACTGCAGATTGGTTAAAATTATCACAACAAATGGCTCATTTACCTTGGGCTACTTTATCAAGTTTAACTGAACCTTTAATATTATTAACAAGAGTAGGGGCTACAGATGTTCCTTTTACTATTACACAAATTGGTAAGGCTATTGTAAAAGAAGGTGGTAGTGTTGTTGATAGAAGTTTAAAAGCTCTTTATAGATTACGTGGTGGTAAAACTAAAAATGTAAAAGATTTAGATGATGAAACTTGGGGAGAACTATACAAAACAGGACTTGCTTTAGAACAAGCTGTACAAGAAAGAATTGAAGGTTTAGCTGGTGAAGGATTATATGGTCCAACTGCAAAAACAATGCAACAAGCATTTTTTAAAGCAAATTTATTAACACAATGGACAAAAGCTGTACAATTAGCTTCTTTTACTACAGGTAAAAGATTAATAAAAACAAACGCTAGACAGTTAGCTACAGGTAAAACTGTATTAGGAAGAAAATTAACTGAAAAAAATAAAAAATATTTAACTCAACAATTAAATGATTTAGGTATTGATAAAACTAAAGCAGTTAATTGGTATAATAAATCATTAAGAAATAATAAATTTGATGATAGCCTTGCAAAAAAACAAGATTTTTATAGAGAAGATTTAACATCTGGTGCTAATAGATTTACAAAAGAAATTATTTTAAATCCAAGTACTGCAGAAGCTAATAGACCTTTGTGGTTTTCTACTCCTGCTGCTCAGTTGTTAGTACAGTTTGCTGGATATCCAACAGTTTTTAATAATACTATTTTAAGAAGATTTGCAAATGAATTTTATAATTATCCAGTACAAACTATTCCAAAATTAATTCCAACTGCTTTGTTAATGACTGCAGTAGCTCATGTTGGAAACACAATTAGAAGTCAAGGCAATAATTATTATGATTATGAAACAGAAGAGCCAAAACCAGAAGGAGAAATGATTGGAGAAGCTTTACGTAGATGGGGAGGAACTGGACCTTTTGATTATGCTTATCGATTTACAGAAAATGAAGACCGTAATGCTGGGCAATTAACTTCTGCTTTAAAAACTTTTGCTGGTCCTTTACCTCAAGATGTAATTGATGGAATTTCATTTAGAAAAGGAATACCAGAAATTGCTGTAACAAATATTCCGGGATATAGTATATTACCATATGAAACACGAAAAGATATTAGAAAATTTGGTAGAGATTTAACTAAAGAACCTAAAAAAGAAAAAGAAGATTATAAATCATTATTTTCTAAAGGTGGTTTAGTTTATGATGTACCTAAAGTAGGCAATGAACCAGATGAAATTAAAATGCGAGGAGTAAACGCTACTTACAATGAAGTAGCTGGGGTTATTCTTAAAGATGAAGAGGATAGAGGCATTACAAAACAAATGGAGGATTTGTTAAAATGAATGTAGAAGAATGCAAAGCACAAATAAAAAGACACGAAGGCGAGGTCCTTGAAATCTACGAAGATAGTTTAGGATATAAGACTTTAGGTATAGGACATTTATGTCAGCCTCAAGACCCTGAATATAATTGGGAGGTAGGAACGAAAGTATCACAAGAAGTTGTAGATATGTATTACGAAGAAGATTTTAAAAAACATTACATAGAAGCTAAACATGTATTTGGAATAAACGAAGACTGGGATGGATTACCAGAAGACATACAACATGTTATAGTTAATATGTGTTTTAATCTTGGTGGTTCTAGACTTGCCAAATTTAAAAATATGTTAAGAGCTTGTAGAAGACATGACTGGAAAGAAATGGCTGTACAAATGGAAGACAGTCGTTGGTTTGGTCAAGTTGGTAGACGTAGTAAAGAATTACAAGATATGGTATTAGGAGTATGAAATGAAAGCATTATTAAAAAACATAGTTGGAGCTGTTGCACCTACATTAGGGACTGCATTAGGTGGACCAATGGGAGGCATGGCAGCTAATATGATAGCTGATGTCTTAGGATGTCCTAACAATCCAAAGGCAATAGAGAAGGCTGTAGCAGAAGCTACTCCTGAACAAATGCTAGAACTTAAAAAAGCTGAGAATGATTTTGAAGTACAGATGAAAGAGCTTGACGTTGATGTATTTAAATTAGAAGTAGCTGATGGTCAAGATGCTAGAAATAAATTTAGTAAAGATTGGACAGCTCGTATTATGGGTATAGCTGTAGTCGGTGGATTTATGGGTTATATATTTTTAGTTACCCTTCAACCACCAGAGCAGAACTCAGAAGCTTTAATTAACTTAGTATTAGGTTATCTTGGTGGTCTTGCTAGTGCTGTTATTAGCTTTTACTTTGGTGCTTCAAACACCAACAAAGACTAATGGAAGACGGTGGAAGTCATTGGTACGAGGACAAGAAGAAGGAAGAGACAGAAGAAGAAACAACACATCCTAAAGGCTGGTATTGGTGTCCAGAACGTAGGGATTATTTTAGGTACAAAGAATGGCTGAAGTTATAAGTTTAATAAACGAGGTAGGCTTTCCAATCGCAGCAGCGTTAGGGTTAGGTTTGTTTATATGGAAACTTATCAACAGAATTATTGATGGTATGGAAACAAAGCTAGATACTTTAGATGATAAAGTACAAGCGAGTTTAGATACGATGGAAGAACGAGTATCAACTAAACTAGATAGTCAATATGGTATCATAGTTAGTTTAATAGACAGAGTAAGAGCAATGGATAATCAAAGTATTAGACAGGATGTTCTACTTAAAACTTTATTAGGTACACCAAACCTTATAGAGATAGATAAGATTGCGAAGGCAGATAGAGATGACCAAAGAAAAGATTGAAGACATACATCCTATGACACAAATTACTATTGCTTCAATAGTGCAGGTCTGCGTGTTAGGATTAATGTGTTTATCTATGTTATTAATAAGTACAGTATTTTAATATGAAATTAATACCTACATTTAAAAGCGACAAGGCTATTAGAAATTGCAAGTTTTGCATATTCTTTTGGTCTATGTTAATTATATTTTTTTCTGTAGAAAGTTTAGCAGATGAGATGGGTTTTAAATTTAAGTCACCTTCGTTTAATGGCAACAATACTAGCTCACATTATCTTACAATAGAAAACCAAGAGTTCAATCGTAAGATGACTATTAAAGAAGAGTTAAAAGCTTTACAAGAACAAATTAAAAGAGATAAAGAAAATACAACACTTGCAAGATTCATAAGAAACTTGGAGTCTCGTATTTATGCACAACTGTCAAGACAATTAGTAGAGAATTTATTTGGGGAGAATCCTAGTACAGAAGGTACTATAGAACTTGAAGGGAATACCATTTCTTACACAAGTGATGGTGATATAATAACACTTACAATTACGGATGCAGATGGAAATGTCACGGTTATTCAGTTGCCTATTGGTAGTTTTACTTTCTAGTTGTGCAGTTATAAGTCAGAATGATGACTTAGTATTAACAAAAAAAATACAGTCTCCTTCTACTATAGAGCTACAATCAGAAACATTAAGAAATTTACCAGCAGCTAAAGTACAGCCTACTATAGCTATATATCCTAATAGCTTTAAAGATTTAACAGGGCAACGAAGAAGTAATAGTACTTTTGCTTTATTTAGTACAGCTATTACTCAAGCTCCAGAAGCTTTTTTAATTAGAGCTTTTAAACACACATCCGGTGGAAAGTTTTTTAGAGTTGTAGAACGTGTAGGTTTAGATGACCTTACAAAAGAAAGACAACTTATTAGAACAACTCGCAAAGAGTTTGAAGAAGATAACAAATTAAAACCTCTGCTTTTTGCAGGGTTGTTAGTTCAGGGTGGAGTAGTTTCGTATGAAGCTAATTTAAAATCTGGAGGATTGGGTGCTCGTTATTTAGGGATAGGTAATAGCAAACAATACAGAGAAGATACAGTTACAATATCATTACGATTAGTTTCTGTATCAACTGGTGAAGTGTTAATGGAAACTTTAGTAACTAAAAGCATTTTATCAACAAGTATTTCTCAAGATATATTTCGTTTTATTGAACAGCAAACAGAGCTAGTAGAAATAGAAGGTGGTGTAGCTGAGAATGAAAGTGTTTCTATTGCTTTACAAAAATCAATAGAGACAGGAGTGATGAATATTATAAACATAGGAATAGATAGAGGCTATTGGGAATATGAATAAAATAATACTAAGTTTTGTAGCTATTATATCAATAGGTATATACGCTGCAGATAATGAAATATATGTTGAACAATCTGGTGCAACAGCAAATCTTGATTTAGAACAACTTGGTTCTGCTAATATTATCGGAGGTTTAAATTCTGTTGCAGGAACTTTAACACCTTTTGATTTAGATGGAACAGGTATGACATTAGACATCAATCAAATTGGTGATACTAATAAGTTTTTAGGAGATATTCTTGCTGATAGTTTGACAGGTTTCTTTGAGTTTGATGGAGACAGTAATAGTTTCACAATTCAAGTAGACCCAACAAACACATACGGAGCAGATAGTTCTAACTTAAATGTTGATGTAACTGGAAGTACTAACACTTTTACGCTTGACTTAGCAACCAGTTCTATGGCTAGTAATACAGACCTTGATTGGATAATCAATGGTTCAGGAAACCAACTAGACTTTGATATAGATTATGATGGTGGTACAAGTTATGTAGATGTGGATGGTGATAGCAACACAGTAAGCTTTGATGGACAAGGCTATGCAGGTGGTTACTTTTACTTAGACCAGACAGGAAGTTCTAGAACATTTAACATACAACAACAGAGTACATTAGATAATGATTGGCTTAAGATACTTTCTACTGGCAGTAATGGTACTGTCTGTGTCATTCAAAACGATGGGGGAACAGCAGTCGGTTGCTAATATTGGCAACATAACTGAGCTGAACGGAACAGGCAGAGTTGTAAGAGACCAAGCCTACAAAGCTTCATTAACTTTTGACATAAATAGTTTTGATAATGTCCAGACTTCTAATGGGAGAATGGGCATTACTTTTTTAGATGACAGTCAAGTTCGTTTGACTGAACACTCTCAACTTATAATTGATGAGTTTATCTATGACCCTGACCCATCTAAATCTAAGATGGCTCTACAGTTTGCGAGTGGTACTGCAAGATTTATCACAGGAAAACTCGCAACTATAGATAAAGAAAATATATTTATAAAAACTCCAAGTGCTACGATAGGTATTCGTGGTACAGATTTTACTGTGACTGTAGACGAACTAGGTCGCAGTTTAGTTATCTTATTACCTGACAACGATGGTCTACCTAGTGGGGAGATTGTAGTTGCTACAGCTATGGGAGAGGTTGTACTTAACAAGCCTTACCAAGCTACAACAGTTTCTATGTTTGAAACTAAACCCACTCCCCCAGTTATCTTAGATTTAACTTTAGAGTTAATAGATAACATGTTGATTGTAAGTAAACCAAAGGAGAACACCGTTGCCACAGGACAAAACGGAAATAGTAATACACGTAATATTCTTGATACTGACTATCTCGCTTTTGACGATTTAGAACAAGACTATTTAGCAGGAGATGATTTAGAGTTTACAGAGTTAGATATAAACTATCTTGATGTAAACTTCTTAGAAGATTTATTAAATATCATCGAAGACATAAACGAACTAGACACTACAAAAACACTATTAAGAACTGACATAGATTTAAAAGGTACATCAGTTGGATTTGATTCTAACACACAAATAAATACTTTTGTAACTGATAACATGATTACCTTTTATAAAACTTTAGAAGATACTGTAAGATTAGATTTAGATAAGGGTAATGCATATACTGTTATTCTTATTCAGGGTGGAAAAAGCACTCAGATAGTTGTGAATGGTGGGGGTAACTCTACCATAAAAATAACTCAAGGAGATTAATATGAAATGGTCCTTTCCTTTACTTGCACTACTCTGTGTACCTTTACTTTTTAACTCTGTACCTTTAGAAATTCTTAGGCTCAAGACCTTTGATGCCTTAATTGAAACCCCTATTCCTTCAGGGCATTTCACAATACTAAACATTACCGAAGAAGACCTCAACAAAGAAGGAGGTTATCCTCTGCCCAGACAAAGACTTGCAGAAATACATCAAGACATTATAGATGCTGGAGCTTATGGAGTAGGATGGGTTATGTTGTTTCCACATCCTGATAGACTCGGTGGTGATGCTGAGTTTGCTTTAGAGCTTTCAAAGTCTGCAAGTGTTATAGCTATGCCAGAGATAGACAATGGCATTTACCCAAAGACAGTAGGTACTGTGATTAAAGGACCTATAGTATCTTTACCAAAAGCTCAAGGATTTTTACAGAACATTGACATCTTAAAAGAGTCAGCTAATCAAGGTGCTGTGTCTGCTCCAGTAGATGTAGATAATCTTGTTAGACAAATACCTTTATTACAACAAACAGATAGTGGGTGGGTTGCTTCATTTGGAACGGAAGTTTTAAAAATACTAGGAGGTGGTCAAACTTATCAGATTGTAACTAATCAAAATGGAATTGAACAGATTAGAGTACGAGGCATCCCACCTACTTCAACAGATAGTCTTGGTCGTAAATGGATTAGTTGGGTAGATACACCACAAATAACTTTAGATGAATTACATAAAGCAGAATCTACATTTGTATTTGTAGGATTTACAGCTAAAGGAATATCACCACAACTTGCAACTCCTTCCGGACTTTTAGAGCCACATAAAATTCAAGCAGCTCTTGCAGAAAGTATGTTAATAGATAGTCCAATGATTCCAGATTATAGATTGGTAGTAGAGCTAGGACTATTATGCCTCTCAGGGCTTCTTACAGCCCTTGTAATCGCTTATTCTGGTGTGACCCTTGGCGTAGTATTAGTTGGGTTTTTGTTTGCTCTAATCGCATATCTTGGACAGTACTTAATTAGCATAAATTATTTGATAGATGTGACTTGGAGTTTAATTTCTATGGTTTTAATTTCTACTCAACAATTTTGGTTAAACTTTAGAACTCAATACAAACTTAGACAACAAATTAAAAAACAATTTGAACACTACCTCGACCCAAGACAGGTTGCTGCACTTGCAAAAAATCCAGAGCTTTTAAAGTTAGGAGGAGATAGACGAAGATGTACGTTTTTATTTACAGACGTTAGAGGCTTTACAAGTTTATCAGAAAAACTAGAACCTGAAGAAGTCACAGAAATAATGAACAAGACCCTGACGATTCAATCCAATGCTGTTAAAAAACATGGTGGTATGGTAGATAAGTATATTGGAGATGCAATGATGGCAATCTTTAATGCACCAATAGACCTGCCTAATCACGAAGAGAAAGCTGTACTAACTGCATTAGATATCATTGAAGATATGAAAGAAGCCGACTTAGGAATCCAAATCGGCATAGGGATTAACACCGGAGAAGCTGTTGTAGGAAACATGGGAAGCGAAACAAGGTTTGATTACTCAGCCATAGGTGACTGTGTAAATCTTGCAGCTCGTTTAGAAAGTGCTACTAAAGAAGCAGGTAAAAACCTACTAATAGGCGAATCTACAATAGGAAAGATAACTATTCCTGTTGAAGTTCTTATGCCTATTAGAGTTAAGGGTAAAGAAAAAGCTATAAATATCTATACACCTATTGGTCCATATATCTAGCATTTAAGTTTGCTTCTATATGACTATGAATCTCATCTAGTTTAGCTGTCGCTTCTCGTACTATAGTATGTAATGTACTATACTCGGTCTGAGTCATAAACTTTTGAAGTTCTTTAATATCTGTTGATACTCTTTCTGTAATCAACTTCCCTGTTTTATCATATAGTAACTTGTAGCCAAGAAGCACAGCTTCCTTTCTCTTGGTTTTCATTTTATAATCCTGTAAAAGTTATTGTATCTTGTCTTCCTCGTAACCCAGCTTTCATATAAGTAGTAGCTCTACCTTCAAAGAAGTTCTGATGCTCTACTCCCATGACCTCGTCTATCCATCCTAGTGGGTTTTCTCTTTGGTCGAAGTTTGTTTTCAATCCTAACTGTAGCAGTCTTCTATCTGCTATGTATCTATTGTATGCGTACATATCTTTCTTAGTTAATCCTTTCATGTCTCCCATGTCAAATACTAAATCAAGAAACTTATCTTCTAATTGTACCATATGTCTACATATTTCGTATAGTTCTTTTTTGAAATCATCTGTCCAGATTTCTATGTTCTCTTGTATAAACTCTCTAAATAACTTTGTCATTGCTTCAACATGCATTGACTCATCACGAATAGAGTAAGTAACTATCTGACCCATACCTTTCATCTTTCCAAATCTAGGGAAGTTAAGTAGTATAGCAAAGCTAGAGAACAACTGTAACCCTTCTGTAAAGGCTGAGTAGACTGCAAGTGTCTTAGCTATGGTTTCTTTCTTAGCTCGGCTCGGTTTAAACTTACCGACATAGTCGTGCTTGTCTGCCATCTCTTCATACTCAGCAAAAGCTTTGTACTCTAGTTCAGGCATTCCAACTGTATCAAGTAGTAAGCTGTACGCATGTTGATGTATAGACTCCATGTTAGCAAAAGAACCCATCATCATTCTAGCTTCTGGTTTTTTAAAGATAGGCATATACTTATCTATATATCCGGAGGCTACATCTACATCTGATTGTGTAAACAATCTAAATATTTGTGTAAGTAAATTCTTTTCTTTTGGCTCAAGTTCTTGCCAGTCTTTTACATCTGTGTGTAAAGGTACAGACTCAGGCATCCAATGCATTTGATTTTGTAACACATAGTAATCAAACATCCAAGGGTACTCAAATGGTTTGTAATAATCTCTCGTTCCTAATAAGCTCATAAGTTCTCCTTAGCCTTCACAGGCAATACATTCCACATCATCGAGCCTGATGCGTGGAACTTTAACATTAATATTTTCTGCATTTCTTGCAGCGTTTGTTCTAAAGTAATATAAAGATTTTAATTTATTCATAGCATACCAATGTACATCGTTGACATACTGCATGTATTCATCGTGTGTTTCTTGAGGCTCGGTTGCCTTTGGAAGTGTAAAGAATAAATTAACAGACTGAGATTGACATATAAATTCTTGTCGTTTATATGCGTGTTCTACAATCCATATTTGATTTATTTCATTTGCAGTTTTAAATACTTCTTTTTCTTTGTCAGTAAGTTCTTTTACATTAGCAACAGAACCTTCGTCACCTGATATGCTCTTCCAAATTTTATTTAGTTGAGCTGGTTTTAAACCTTTAGACTTTAAAAGTTTTTCTAGGTATGGGTTCTTAACTTGGTAAGTACCTGACAAAGTTTTGTGTGTATAGACATTAGCCCTATATGGCTCGATGCTAGGGGAAGTACCACTACAAATAATACTACTACTAGCATTAGGAGCAACAGCCAATAGATTAGCATTCCTAACCCCTTTACCATGCACATCAGGAGCTTCACCCCTTTCTTCTGCCAGTAGTTTGGTGGCTTTGGTAGCTTCTTTTTTAATATAGTTAAAGGCTTTGTGATTAAATCCCACAGCAAAGATTCCTTCAAACGGAATATTTTTAGATTGGAGGTAGGCATGAAAGCCCATTGCTCCCAAACCAAGAGACCTTTCTCTGTAAGCTGAGTAAGCTGATTTAGCATACCCTTCTTTACCTTCTTTAATGTAGTTAATAAATCTTTTAAAGTTTGCACTATATTCTCCTAATTGGTTTGTGTCTACTGCATTATCTATATAGTGCTGTAAAACATTATCAAGCATTGTTATCAAATCATTTATAAACTCTGGTTCTTTAGACCAAGTATCAAAGTGTTCTAAGTTTACAGATGATAAGCAACAAACTGCTGTTCGTTCTTCGTTAGTAGGTAAAGTAATCTCCGAACATAAATTACTTTGTCTTATCTTAAGTCCTAAATCTTTTTGTGACTTGGGTAAAGCTTCGTTACATGTATCTATATTAACCATGTAAGGTTCACCAGTCTCAGCTCTTGCATTTATAATCTGCCACCATAAATCTCTAGCGTTAATTATCTTTACAGCTTCGTTAGTCTTAGGGTCTATAAGTCTCCAGTCTTCATCTTCTTTAACAGCATTTAAAAAATCATTAGTTATATTAACACCATTGTGTAAGTTTAAACACTTCCTGTTTATATCTCCACCGGATTCTTTACGCATGTTTACAAACTCTTCTATCTCTGGGTGACTGATATCCATGTAAGCTGCATAGCTTCCTCGTCTTGTAGTGCCTTGATTAAAGGCTAACATCTGAGAATCAACTACATGCATAAAGGGGATTGACCCAGTAGAACGACTACCATGAGTAGTAGATATACCGTTACTCCTAACATCTCCCCAATATCCACCGATGCCTCCACCTGAACTCGCCAACCATATGTTCTCGTCATAATGAGCAGATAGCCCATTCCTGCTGTCAGGAACATAATTAAGGAAGCAACTGATAGGAAGCCCACGAGTTGTTCCTCCGTTGCTAAGTATAGGAGTGCTGAACATGAACCAACAATCGGAGCTGTAGTTATAAAGTCTTTGAGCAAGTTCATAGTCGGTCTCCCCTTTGTAGGTGGCTGCAAATACAGAAGCTCTTGCGAATGCTTCTTGTGCGTGTGTTTCGTTTTCCCAAAAATATCTATCCTTTAAAGTATCAATACTAAATTTGTCTAAATTATTTTCTTTATCATAGTCTATACAAATACCAAGATAAGGTTTCTGTCCAATTTTATCTTCAATCATTTTTATCCTCTATTAAATATAAAGCTATTATAGCATAGTGGATAATCTTTAACAAGTCTTCTGAGTTCTTTCCGTTCTTTTTTCCATACCTCATAGCATACTTCATTATGTTTCCTATACAAAATCCTTCACCATGTCCTGCATCTACTATCATATCAGTTGCTTGATACTTACCATGTGCATAGTGTTCGTTGTATGTTTGGTCAATATGCCTTTGTATTATTTGAATAACTTTGTCTTCATTAAATTTATAACTCATCTGTTCTCCACTCCTCCGGTAAAGTTTCTTCACTATACCATTTAAAATTATTAGTCTCAGCCCACTCAGCATGGGTTCTTTTTGTTCCGTCTTTTCTTTTCTTTGCCTGTGGCATCGGAGCATCAGCTCTTTGAAATAAAAAAACTAGTTCAGTATTTTTAGGTAATGCTGTTCGTATATGTATGTACTTACTATACTCTGCATAATCCCAGAACCTACCCTTTGCCTCTAACAAAATTGTTTTATTTTTTAAAGTCTTTACAAAGTCAGGCTCATACTTATGTGCTACAACATAATCTATATTGCCCCAATGATGTTTCCATTCTTGAAGAATAGTTTTATGTAAGTCAGCTTCCCATATACTATCATACCCTTTAGGTACTCCAGTTCTTTTAGGTCTAGGTTTTCTTGGTACTCTTCTAGGCATTGTCAATAGAGGAATCATAGTTTTTAACTAGCTTCCAATACTCTAAGATACTATTAAACATAGATAGGTGTCTAGCATGAGTATCTTTATCCCATATATGACAAGCAATTAATCCGGTGTTTGCTCTGTCTACAAAGATAGATACTCTTTCTACATCATCAAAGCCACAGCCCTGTGCATAAGCAGACAACTGCATACCGTGTTCATCATATACTAATTTAGATGGTACTTTATCTTCTAAGTTATCTTTAGTTTTAAAGTCAATAAAAATTCCAGACTTAGAATATAAATCTATCTTACCACCATAACCTGAGTCAGCACAAAAAGAATCTTCTGCAATCCATTCTTCATTAGGAAAGTTTTTATCTAACCATTTCTTAATAACTTTGTATGGTTTACTTTTACCCTCACCTAAAAATCCTTTTTCAATTTCATAATGTATCTTAGTTCCTTTAGCTGCTGCATCTAAACCAATTTTCTTAGAATCTTGTTTGCATCTAAAAGCAAAAGAGTCAAGGGATTCTCCCTCTTGTCTCTCTAAAGTAAGAGCAGAGTTTAACGCTTGATTTATTTTCCAGTTTTCTAAGGATGGTTTAGCTATCATACCTAGAATGGTAGTGACAGAAGGAACTAAACTTTCTTTCTTAGCATCTCTGAGGGTAGTGTTTCTCTCTTTCCCATTAGCACCTATGATAGTATACATAGGCTCACCCTCTTGCGTATACCAATGCCCAGACTCAGATGTAAATTTATTATAGTTGTCCTTGGGGGAACTGTCAAGTTTTTCTTGTTCTTTATTCATATTCTTCCTCGTTAATGTTATTAATTACGTCTATTGCTTGGTGAATATCTAGTTCAAACCATTCACCATTTCTTTGTTTACATATGTTGCTACATCTTTCATGTGCTTCTCGTTCTGCTACTCTTCTATTATCAAATCCTTTAGAGTATTCTAATTTGTAATCTCTAAAAGGACTAGA
>Ga0213869_10000428_pt1 | contig 34900 bp, 31 predicted proteins | sample PICome_10_FD_160083 | JGI IMG/M metagenome (GOLD analysis project Ga0213869, IMG submission 160083) | Coastal seawater microbial communities near Pivers Island, North Carolina, United States - PICO132 | ecosystem: Environmental > Aquatic > Marine > Coastal | place: USA: North Carolina...
GCTTGTGTCGGACAAGAACCATATGATTGTGTAGAACAATAGATCACTATGTTTGCTTTTCTTATATTTTCACATGTTTCTGTTGTAGTTAACGAAGGATTGGTTTTTGTTACTATAAATCCTGTATTTTCTAGATTATGTATGATATTATCTATGAAATTTTTATCGTCTATAAACTTTGTAGATAATGAAATATGAATATATTGATTTCCGATAACACTATTCGAGGCACCCATTTTGACTTGAATAATTGCTTAGAAGTTTGGTTGTGTTGTAGTTTATTGTTTTATTCTTATATTGTTTTATTTCATATAAAACTTCAATTTTTATATTTTTAGACATTTTGAGACAAGAGAGACATTTATATTATTATGTCTCATTTTGAATAGAATGTTTCAAGAACAATACTAACAAATTATTTTACAATTCCATTTAGAAATTAATCTATATATACTATATAATCTATATACACCATAAATATGATAAAATGTTACAATCAGTTAGAACTATTTTGTAACGACAAACACGAAATTTTCAAATTTCATAATGAGAATATTCATTCAGATAAACGTCCATTAAGTTTTGAAAAACAAGTACCCGTAGAATTACATGATAACGGTTCTATTGATTTTTTTGATTGTAGTGAGAGATGGGGAACAAAATACGATGCGTTTGATTTTACATTTGTACAAAGAGAAAGCAATAAATTGATATACTGTTTCCATACAATAGCGTATCCGCCTACTACATGGTTGTGTAATATTGCTGAAAAATATCCTAACATTCGTTTTCAATTAGAATATAAACAAGGAAATTCCAGTTATTGGGGAAAACAAAACTATAAAGATGGATTTAAGGTACTAGAAGATATGATACACTCAACTGACTCTAATTCACCTCGACGATATGATAGATCGTATTGTATAATACAATAATTTAGATTCATATATAATATTTATTCAATATATACTCTCAATATGACAATATTTTCTCAACAAGCGATCTTATTTACCATTATGTTTTTTAGTGCGTTATTCTTGAATCCCATGAACATTTTAGCATATCAAATAGATCATTTATATCCTTCTCTCACTTTGATTTATACGTCTTTATATATGGCATCAACCATGATTTGTACTCATCAAATAGTACATTACTTTCAAATGGGGCACTTCAATATAACAGTTTTTGGAATAGGAATTATTATGATGCTGTTCTTTATATGGTTATTGAGAAGCCAAATTGGTGTTACATCTCAGCAATGGTTACGTCGTATGATTCCTCATCATTCTACAGCATTGACAACGACAAAAAAACTATTAGAAAATGAAAAAATAGATGAAAAAACATTTCGTTTAGCAAAGAATATCGTAATAACTCAACAACAAGAAATTGACCTGATGAAAAATATACTGAATGTAGTACAATAAAAAAGGGGCGGCGAAGCCGCCCCTAATACCTATCCATATATAATTTTTTGTGTTATTGTATTATACTATTGTTTTTCAATATTTCAATTTCATTTCACTATTTGTTATATTTCTAGTATAAAAATTTTGGTATTCGTTTTGAATTTGATGATATGGATGGTTTTCACAATTACATAACAGATTTCTGGAACAATATGGATCCTCATAGAATTCATCATTTGTATAGTTACCGCATTGAGAACAAATATACATTATTAAACAATGTGACCATCTTATTCGTATACCATTATCATAACGCAATGGACCTTCTATATAGTTTCTTATTTGATATTCATATATATGATTATCTTTTTTACCTACCATATATTCTCCTTCTTTATAAATATCATTCGTTATACTACTATTTACACTACTTTGTAAATGCTTGTGTAATATCATATCTTGTGTACAATATAAATAATCTTTTATTATATCTATCAATACATCAGGTAGTTTCAATTTATTTATGAATATTAACTTTAATTCAGTGTTGATATTTCGAACAATTTTATAATTAGAATAACCGTCTTTAATGTATATCTTTTTTTTTCCTATATTGTATTTCCATTGATTGAAAATACTATTCGGTTTTATCATTTGACAATCTTTTAGTTCAATTGTCTTGTAACCTTTAATTGCGATCTTTGATTTTATTGCCATCTTTATGTAGGAATTTCTATAAAAAAAATCTTTTTTCAATTTTTATAAACACTTTATTAAACAATTGAATATTTAAAATGGGACATTTTCAATCATTAAGGGTCAGATATCAGTAACAAATATCAACGGTTTAAAAATTGTTTCTTATATAGCTATTTGATATATTTATTGTATAAAATGCCTGAATTTCATTTTCTTCTTGATAATATGGATTGTCAATACAATTACATAATAATTTGTGAGGTACAGTATTGTCGTTATATAAATCCATATTAGTATAATTGCCACATCTCGAACATACAGTGATACTCATTGCCGAATAGTATGTGTCATAATAATCTACTTTTTTGCTCATGTAGTAATCTATCCGACATTCATATATATACTCGTCCTGATCGCCTATTACATATTCACCCTCTCTGTATATCTTCTTTATAGATTTATTAACATTTGTCTTTATTGATTTGTATAATACATAATCACATGAATAATAGAGATAATCTTTTATTATATCTATTAACACATCAGGTAAGTTCAGCTTGTTTATACATATTATTTTTTTTACTGTATTGTCACTATTCCTAATTTTATATTTTTTTAATGGTTCACCTATTTTACCTAGCTGTTTTTGTGTTCCAATATTACGTTTTTCACACACATCCCTAACGAAAAGAGGAAGGAGCTTGGTAGATTTTGTCACTGACCATTTTTTTAAAATATGTTTTTTGAGACATTTATCGAATGACACTTTTTCGCATCTAGGTACGGGCATTTTATAAAAACTCACACTTTAAATCGTATGGGTTGTTATCAACTTGTATGTTCGTATATTTATGTTGACCTACAAATTAGATAAAAAAGGATTCTTTTTCAATTTTTATAATTTTTTCGTCCCATTTTTTATTTTTTTATGGGCTAACTTCACATATTACCACTCAAGATGGTGCTTCTAATCCTAACATACAACGAGCAACAACCACATTGAATACACTACGAAATACAGTTACCCCTTTTCCTCCAATTGTACCTTTTATATTACCAATATATACATCGTATATTACATCATAACATTCATAACCAACATTATGTATTTTTGAATAGATATGAGTAATTAAACTAGGATTATTATTTTCTCTTATCAACCGAATTGCTTCATTAAAATCATTTATGGTTATTTCTATTTTTACTCCTCTTTTCATAGAAGATTCAATACAACATACATTCGTTTCACTTGTCACTTGAATGTCTTCAATACACGCTCGACATAAACAACAACACGGTTTTTTATTTGGTTTTAACAATTTTATATATTTTTCCATACATTTTATACAAGTTTTATGACCACATTGAGTGACTACCACATTTTCATTATTCACTTTTTGTATACATATTGGACACTCATCATCTTCTTCTACAACAATTGAAGCATTTACTGACACATTTAAAAAGAACACTTTTTTATTTGATTCTAATACAAAATTCATGCGGTCTGGTCTTCTCATAGTAACTCCTCTAGTATCATTCCGGATTCCTCCATATCTATTTACCATTGTCTGTCTCCTTGACTGGCGTCTATTATTTGCCATTTGTTGGTATGATCGCATAATATGTGTATTATTATATTGTAATGATACATCATTATATTCTTGTTCTATTTGAATTCGACGCATATTGGTGACTAGATAATCTGTAATAATATTTGATTTCAAAATCTTATTACTATGGGAATATTGTTCAAAAACCAATCCTTTTTCTTGTAAATATTCAGATAAACAGTCAATGTCTAATACTAATAAGTCCGTAAATTGTCTACGTATAGTTGATTTGAAGTCAAACCCAATAAAATCTTGATTATGAATATCATTCAGTACTACCTCTTTCAATTCATGGTAAACAATTATTCCACGTATACGTCTCAGATTACAACGTTTGCCGGAATGACCGGCCTCATTACATACAACACACGGCATTACGATTAAAGTTCAGTTTATTATAGTTACATAGCAATGATGTAACAATACTACTTTATTGTTTTTCAATTTTTAGTTTCCTTATTCGTCTATCTCTTACGATAATAACATTGTTTTTCTATTAATGCTATAATAAAAATCACAGGTGAACAAACTTTAAGACAATAAAAAAAACATTCCAACTTTTTCTGATCTCTCATAATTATTATATATAATAAAAATATTTTTATACATTAATCTCTATTATACATATCCACAAATCTAGGATCAGTTTGTTCCCAGAATTTTATACACAAATAAATGTAAGCATACATCATTAATAAGAAAGTCGCAAATATAATTATATCTAGACATAAATTAAAATAACGTCTTTCATTTGGAATCATATTTTGGTATTGAAACATAGGAGAAATAAGAAATATTTCTATAGAAAGTAAAAATTCAATTTTCAAATTATATATTCATACAATATATAATGAGTACTGATACTATAAAAACATCCAAAGAAATATTGAAAACAAAAAAACCATTACGAGACATTGAATATAAAAAACCACAATTATATCATAGACCTTTGCGTCCTTGTGAAAAAGCTTACATATATTCTTATATAGAAAAGCTTAAACCACCACATGAAAGAGATCCAGATATTGTCGCTCAAAAATACGCTTTCTAAAGTTTATTTTTCATGTATCTAACTTATAGGTTGAGAAATGTCATTCATTCCGCACTAAACCAATATACCACTTAATATCATAAAATTGAAAAATACACATCTATAAAATTAGATAAAAAATGACACTAGAAAATATTATTTTAGTCATAATATTTGCTCTTATTGCTGCGGCTGCTATATCAATGGTTTGTTGTTCGAAAACTTATCAACAACGTCATATTGCGAATAAAAAATGTATAGTACCTATTGAAAATGATATAGAAAACCAATAGTGCTATTAATCTTGTTCTGTAATATCCATAATATCCATAATATCCATAATATCCATATTATCTGGAAGATTTTTTTTGTCAAAAGTCTGCATCTCTGCGAATAATTGTAAATCTTTCGATGTATCTGTAAAATCCCATCCATTCATATGTATAAAATGTACTAAATCTCTTGTCATATTTGGCAATTCTAAAATTTTACGGTATCTTCCAATACTGATTCCATATTTTTCAGCTCTTTGTTTATCCATTATTTCCGAAATTTCTTGTGGTGCTATTTTTGACATTGACATACAACAAAACATTTTTTTTTACATATATTATAAAACTTATGTTTATATTATTCATTCCCAATAAAATGTTACAGAAATAGGATAATGATCACTTTGATATGTATTACACCCTTCTCTATATTTGTGATAAAAATCTACCATATCAATATGATTCCATAATTGTTGTGTGACCAATATATGATCTATCATCGAATATTCCGTTTTTTCCACTACACAGTCAGGCGTTTCATCATACCATTCCGTATATCTTCCATCTTGTAATATTTTACTAGCTACTGTATATAGTGTATAATTTGTAGCATCCCCTTTCAATATTTCCAATACCTGAGAATTCGGAACATGATTATTAATATCCCTATAAATACCGTCATAATCATTCAAATCTCCTATAAGAACTACTTCATTGCCGTCTTCAATAAAAGATTGTATTTTATATTGTAATACCTGAGCTTGAGCTTCACGCTTCGCACAAGAAGATGGATCATTTGGGTCTGATAAAAAATGCGTACCAATCAAATAAATAGAAACATTGTTGATCAGAAAGCGAGTAATCATATGTTTTGAGACACCTTCTGTACCTGGATCGCCAGTATAACCACATTGGCTATTTACGATTGGATACGCAACTCGTTCTTCTGTACGAACGACGGATTCCACTGGATCTATTTTTGTAATCAATCCAACATTTTGCCCAGTATAGGTATCATTTCCTTCAATCATATAAGACCGGTAATCATCGGATGGCTTTACTTCGTCTAATTGTGTACAACTCTGTACTTCACACATATGAACAGTATCCGCATTTAAATCTGATAACACATTTTTGATAGTACTTACATGCGTATATTGGTCTGTTGTCGTATTCCAAGTACAAATGCCAGGACAACTAGAACAAGGATCCGTGAAAAGCCATTCCACATTATATTGTACTAAAGTCCATTTATGAGGATTTGTACGCAAATCTTCTACTGTAGAAGGGGCATTTGAACAATTAAATGAAGTAGAATACACGCTATTGATGAATAAGAAAAATGCGAACCATATCATATTATATTATATATTTCTATAAATATATAATTAAAATGTATATTTTGTACGCATCACAAAATGGGAATGCTGAAACGGTCGCAAAGAGTATACATGATAGACTAGACATAAAAAATAAAGATTTAATGTCATTAAACGATTCCATAGATTTATTCAAAAATAAGCATTTCGATAGGAATTTTTTTATTGTTGTTTCAACAACTGGAAATGGCGAGATTCCAATAAGTGGTGATTTATGGTGGAGATATATTAAAAATAGAAATTTAGACAAGTCATGTTGTATCGATTGTAAGTTCCATATTTTAGCTATTGGCGATAGTAATTATAACCACTTTTGCGCTTCGGGTAAAAAAATATATAGGCGTTTAGTAGAATTAGGTGCGCAATTAATGACTCAAATAATTTATATTGATGATTCTATCGACGACTATGATGAAAAGATTTTTGAGAGTATGATCCCTTTTTTGACGTTAAATCCATTATTACAAAACTATCATGTTGACTAATTATTTCATATATATAATATTTGGTACATGTTTTCGCACTATAACATATGATAAATTTAAAGAACATAATTCATTTTCTTTATTTGTATATTGAATCACCAATATACGAGTTTTGTCTATACGATTTATTTTTTCTCCGCTCACTGATATTATTTTACTATATATTTTTATTATATTACATATATCATTACCATTTATGTAATCTATATTATTCGAATGTTTACTTCGAATTTCTTTTACAATCGCCAATAATTGAGCTTTCGTGAGATTTAGTGTCATTGACATTGCTTTATGTTTTGTTTTTATGATATTTATTATATTGATATATTTTCAATTTTTAGTGTTATTATTTGTACAAGAGTTTAAATGCTTCTTAACTGTTCACGTGTGTTTAAAAACAATAAAGACAATATACGATTTCCTACTACTCCTTGTATGGGTGAACTACTATGTATTACTTTACGATTATTGAATAATACCAAATCATTTTTTTCATATTTGACCTCATCTACATTATTTTCTGCCAATACATAATTATCCATAATTCGATGCATTAACTCTTGACTCGCTTTTGGAGGCATTCCTACAAACCCTACAAATTTATTCGGACTCAATAACAAAGATCGACGTTGACTATACCCGTCTGGATAGATAACCAGTGGCTGTATTTCCAAATCCCCATATAATTTACGTAATGTTCTCATATCTAATTGAATGTTATTGTCTATACGCACATATCCACTATGATCGTATTTCGCATTTAATGCCATCTGTGAAGAATAACAACATTGTAATGGAGCTAGTTTACAATTATATGTCATCATATTATCATATGCTTTCTCCATACTTGCGAACCACGTAGATCCTCCTTCTTCACTTGGTTGTAACATATACATACTGCTCACTACAGTAGGAAACCGTCCACGTGTGCCTACTAAATCTTGATGCCACACTTTTGTGTATTTGAAAGCATCAGAGTTTCTTATAGTAACGTCTTTTACACCAAAAATATTATTAATATGGCCTTTTCCTCTTAATGCTATTTGTGGACGTTCTGGAATTGCTGTATCCATAAATGGATGCACTACATCCCTTGTGAAATAAGGATCAAATTGACTCGAGAATTCAAATTGATTTTTTGGTGTAATATTTTGGTTTTTAAAAACAAGGACAGGTGTTGTATGAAACAGTTTCTTAAGTTCATCCATTGTATCAATATCTACATCTGCTACATCAATTCCATGTATCTCACATATAAACGGGACTTTAAAATTATGTTTAACTGTAAATGCTGATATAATCGGAATGATCAATAAAGCACATATTGTAAGCATAATAATATTTCAATAATACTATTTTTATATTATTTTTTAAACCTTTAAATTTACTGGTATAAAATCAATCTATACATATTGAGAATTTATTAAAATGATTTTAGCAAATATAAAAATTTTATATATAAATAACTTATATATTGAATGAGCGAAACTATTTATGTAAGTTTTTTTTCGGATAGTACTAGCCCATACTACAAGTTTTACTCTGATAATGGTGCTACACAAGAGCTTGACGTGAATGGGGGAGTAAAGAAATTTGTTCGTGGTCAAGAATATATATTTACTGGTTTAAATATAACTAGTGGACATCCTTTTCAGTTATTCTATAATGGTAGCGCATGGTCTTCATCTATATCAGGAAACTCTTCAATGACTATTACTATTCCAGTAGATCAAACAGATAACATGCAATATGGATGTCAAATTCATGGTGGGATGAGAGGTACATTCTCAATAACAAACCCTCCTACACAATATGTGATGTTAACTCCTGTACCAAATTGGCAACAACCATCTCATTATGGTGCTATTATGAATGGATATGAAAGTTCATTCGGTGCTTGGTGTTCTCCTACGTCAGCAGCAAATTTATTAGGGTATTTAATTGATACAAATGCTATACCACTTCCAACATACTTACAAGATAGTGTAAATCCAGCTGGTACCGAATTTCCTGTTTCACAGAACAATACCATAGTATGGGATTCCGACCATAGTTGGGGTGATTATTTGCTCGATGGACCTACATTTCGTGGACAACAAGGATCTAATTCCGTTACTGATTTTGGATGGTATATGAATACAAACAATTTAGGTAGAAATGGCACAAGCGCAAATAGTCCTACTGGTACTACTATAGCAAATATTTATCAAGGTTTAAATGATTTTTATAGTGCTGCTGGCTGGACAAACTTAGTAAGCATGTCTGTACATAAAGGGTCTACTACTTTTTACGGTACTAATAATGAATACCCTGAATTTTGGAAAGCAAACGCACACACTAATACCATATCACTAGACAAAGATATCATGTGGCTAACTATAAAGCATGAGCAAGATAATAATCGTCCAGTTATTGCTTGTTTCAAAGGATGGAGTCTAGCTACAACTTCGCATAGTGCGACTACATTAGAAAATGCGAATGACGGTACCTATTATGATTTTGGTGTATTTCAAGGTACAAATGCCGAAACTGGCGAAGTTTATAATGAAAATGTGCCAAATGATGGTGCGGGTACAATGTTAGGACATACTATATTAATTGTTGGTTATATTGAAAGTGGAAACACAAAAGATCCCACTGGATCTACAAACTGGCTCATTGTTCGTGATAATCAATCTACTACCGCAAGAAATGTTATTATTCCATATCAAGATGTTTCTAATAATACATCGATTGGGTGGGATAATCTCTTGGCAACTTCCTATGTGAATGTAAATTTTGCGACTTATACTGCCCCCGAACCTGAACCTGAACCTGAACCTGAACCTGAACCTGAACCTGAAATGAATTTTATACTAGATAAAACTGTATATTGTTCTCATAATACTGAAACAAATACTTGGACCTTAAATAGCAATATTACACTTACTACAGATAGTTATTTTGAATTAGATGGTGAAATATTTGATGGAAACAATCATACTGTAACAATTGTTGGTGTTACTTCATATCAAGGTTTATTTAGAAACCTACAAAATAATTCTACTATCCAAAATTTAGGTGTATTAACAGATAATAATTCTACGTTATACGGTTCGTTAGTGCTTAATGATAATATTGGGAGTGGATGGATAGTTGGAACAGGCGAACAAAGTTTTACTGTAAAAAAATGTTATTCAACTGGTATCATAAGTAATTCATCAACGGGTGGTATTTGTGGCTCTCGTTGTTCTCAAAATGTAATTATTGAAAACTGCTATTCTACCGGTAATATTAGTGGTTACGAAGCCGGTGGTATTTGTGGTTCTCGATTTGGTACAAGTGGTACATCATCTATTTCAAAAATTTTGGGCTGTTATTCTACTGGAAATATTAGTGGAAATTCATGCGGTGGAATAACAGGTAGTCGAGCTTCTTTATATCAAGGTTCAACACTTGAACTTGTTCAAGTAACAAATTGCTTTACAACGGGGAATATTTCTGGTCCATATTCAGGTGGAATTTTAGGAAGACAATCCGGTTTTTCCGGAAGAGTATTATTCTCAAATTCATATAGTTCAGGAATAGTAACCGGTAACAACAATACTAACGCAGTATATGGTTCTAATGTATCTCAAGCTGGTGGAGTCAATTATATGTATAATTGTTATTCTACCCAAACTCCTACGTTCCCACCTACAAATGGTACAAATGACATTTCATATAATACAAACGACCCATATACGGTAGTTGACGGTATCCTGGTGGATAGTTCTAGTGGATCTAATTTAAATGTATACAAAATTACAGGTGATAATTACTCAACAGTGAATAATCTATCAACAATAACGACAAATTTATTAAACGGTCCACAATCAGTATGGGTTGACGGATATGGAACTTATCCCGAAATAGGAGAAATCCTATATACTGAATCTGACCCCGAACCCGAACCCGAACCTCAACCCGAACCTGAACCTCAACCCGAACCTGAACCTCAACCCGAACCCGAACCTCAACCTAGTCCAGAACCTGAACCCGAACCTCAACCTAGTCCAGAACCTGAACCTGAACCTCAACCCGAACCTGAACCTCAACCTAGTCCAGAACCTGAACCCGAACCTCAACCTAGTCCAGAACCTGAACCCGAACCTCAACCTAGTCCAGAACCTGAACCCGAACCTCAACCCGAACCTGAACCCGAACCCGAACCCGAACCCGAACCTGAATTAGATGATTATCCTGACTATCTAAATCCAGCGCAACAAATAACTATCGAAAATGATTCATTGTTTATCGCAAACAATTTAACAAATGAAAGTGATAATTATGATCACATAAAAATACTTATTCCACCAGGACATGAAATATCAGAATTAAATGTAACATTATATGATAAGCAAAATGGTAATGGAAGAGTCACTTACGAAATTCAAAAACGAGAAAATGTTGACCAAAACTTAAATAATATTATCAAAACATCTTTTGATGTATCTGGTAGTGAATTATTACAAGAAAATAAGCTTTATGGTTATTTATCTGAACCAAGCGGAACTTATTATTCCATTCTTTTATATTTAGATCCATCTACTACCAATACAAATACAAGAGTACTTTATAACATAACTGGAACATTAATCATTAGTGAACCCGAACCTGAACCACAACCAGAACCAGAGCCAGAACCTGAACCAGCACCCGAACCCGAACCAGCACCTGAACCAGAGCCAGAACCAGAACCAGCTCCCGAACCCGAACCAGCACCTGAACCAGAGCCAGAACCAGAACCAGCTCCCGAACCCGAACCAGCACCTGAACCAGAGCCAGAACCAGAACCAGCTCCCGAACCTGAACCAGCACCTGAACCAGCACCTGAGCCCGAACCAGAACCAGAACCAGAACCAGAACCAGAACCAGAACCAGAACCTGAACCAGAACCAGAACCAGAACCTGAACCAGAACCTGAACCAGAGCCAGAACCTGAACCAGAGCCAGAACCTGAACCAGAACCGGAACCGGAACCAGAGCCAGAACCACAACCAGAGCCAGAACCACAACCAGAGCCAGAACCACAACCAGAACCAGAACCACAACCAGCACCGGAGCCAGAGCCAGAACCAGAGCCAGAGCCAGAGCCAGAACCAGAGCCAGAACCAGAGCCATATCCTATGCAGATCACAGATGCTAGTTTCCAATATCTAGTAAATCAATGGATATTAGATCCAACTCAAATAATATTCAATGATCCATTTAATATACCATATTATGGAATTATTGAAAACTTTAATACCTCATTAGTAACCAATATGGCTAACACATTCAAAGATAAAACATCATTTAATGACAATATTACACTTTGGGACACCGCAAATGTGACAGATATGAACAATATGTTCAATAATGCTTCCTCATTTAACCAAGACATTTCTGGCTGGAATATTTCAAATGTGACAGATTTATCCGGTATGTTTCAAGGTGCGTCCGTATTTGACAAAGCAATTAATTCTTGGAATACCAGTAATGTTACAAATATGAAGAATGTATTCAGAGGCGCATCCGTCTTTAATCAACCTCTAAGCTCATGGAATACTGGAAATGTTACAAATATGACTGGTATGTTCGCAAGCACAGGGGCATTTAATCAAAAATTATATAATTGGAATGTAATTAATGTAACGGATATGACTGAAATGTTCTTTGATACAAATTTCAATAATGGAACTGAAGATAGTTGGTATAATTTTAAATCGAATCTTTGGGAATCAACTATCAAAAACGTAAAAAGTATGGAAAGAATGTTTTGCGACGCAAGACTATTCAATAAAGATATTTCGTCGTGGAATACAAGCAACGTTACAAATATGAGACAAATGTTTTATATGCCAAACTCAACTGTATTTAATGGACATGTTGGAAGTTGGAATACAAGCAACGTACAAGACATGTCTGAAATGTTTAAAGGTTGTACCTCATATAATCCTTCTAACATGAGTTATAGTCCATCTAGGTGGAACATTTCAAATGTAACTACAATGGCTAGTATGTTTGAGGGTGCTAGCAATTTTCAAGATGATATTAGAATCTTTACAGTTACTGAAACAATGACACTAACAAATATGTTCAAAGATAGCAATTCATCTATTAATACAGTCGCTGGAGATACTCCATCTTATACCTATTTTAATCAATATTATGATAGCAATATTATTTATGAGTTTGATATTTGCGGTGCGAATACTAATGCTACCGTAATTAAAAATTACTATGCTTCTGGTTCTAAAACAATACCATCTACCTTTACATATTTAGGTGATACATATACAGTAACAATTTTAAGCGCAAATTCATTCGAATCTAATGGTAGCATTACATCAATAACATTACCTAGTACTATAACCGCAATAGGGTCAAATAGTTTTAAAACATGTACAAGTCTACAAAGCATAAATATTCCAGCAGGTGTTACAGTAATCGAAGATTCTACATTTCAAACAACCTATGCTTTGAATTCCGTGACATTTGATACAGGATCTCAATTAACTACTATATCTGATTATGCTTTCTATAATGCGGTTAGATTATCAAATGTTGTTATACCAAATAGCGTAACCTCTATTGGTGACTATGCTTTTGGAAGAATGCGTTATGATTTATCAACACCGACTACTATAACATTGTCATCTTCACTACAAACTATAGGTAATAATGCGTTTGAAGAAGCAAAAATAGGATCGATTACTTTGCCAAATACTGTTACAAGTATTGGAACAAATTCTTTTAAAAGTTGTTCATTGCTTACAAGTGTAACCTTATCTGAATCATTAACAACTATAAGTGATAGTGCGTTTGAAAACACAAAAATCACAAGTATAACAATACCAGACAGTGTTACTAGTGCGACAAATGCTTTCAAGAATTGTACATCATTATCAACCGTTACAATTTCATCTAGTACTGGACTAACTACAATTTCATCTGGTATGTTTAATGGATGTACTAGCTTGACATCTGTCGATATTCCTTCCTCTATATCAATCATTGATACAAACGCATTTAATAATACTGGATTCACTACTTTCACATTCAAATCTTCGTTGGAACTAAGAGAAGGTTCTTTTGGTAGCTGTAACTCATTGGACACTATGACTTTTAATGATCCAAATAGTATAACTGTCACTGGTAGTCCATTCACAAATATTACATCAAATAGCAGTCGTAAAATATATTTCCAAAAGGAACTTTATATAAACGATATCAATTCTTCCTTATTAACTCAATGTCAATCTCTTGTTAATAATAATAATACACAAATCGTTATTGAAATCACCGTACAAACTCTTCCTACCATAAATGCGGATAATGAATATGAATTAACAACTATTGCGACAGGTCTTACTGATAATACAATCACTATAGACTCTCAAAATACAGAAAAGAAGCAAGAATTCACAAAGAATGCTATAAAATCTTTATTCCGAAACTATCGAGACACATTGGGTACTGACAAAACATTAAAAATGACATTAGGTTATGAACTACCTGGTTTCAGGACAGATCCTACAAAAGAAATACATTTGATTGATGGTACTACCAATACAAATATATCCAAAGCAACTCTTCAAGATAAATCGTTTTATGTTTCCTCGGAAGTTGGAACAAAATACACAATGCCAACATGGAATTCATCCCTTGATATTTTAGAAACAACACCAGGTTCTTTTACTATTACAACTTACGACAAATCATTGAGTTGGAATAAGACGAGTGGTGATGTATTATCATATGATGGATTATACTTGGTTTTGGGTAGTTCTCAAGGAACCCTATCAGATCCGGGTGCGACTGCCAATATTTGTTTCTTAGCAGGTACTCCCATACGAACAGATCAAGGTGAGATTGCTATTGAAAAGGTTGACCCTAGAAAACACACTATTCGCAAACAAAAAATTGTTGGGATCACGAAAACCATTACACCAGATGATTCTCTGATTTGTTTCGAACCAAACTCTCTAGCAAATAATACTCCTTCAAGAAAAACAATTATTAGTATGAATCACGGTATATTGTACAAAGGAAAGATGATTATGGCGAAAAAATTCGCTGGAAAGTTTGACGGAGTCTATAAAATACCTTATAATAGAGAGAGTTTATACAATGTGTTATTGGAAACTCATAACAAAATGATGGTCAATAATCTTATATGCGAAACATTGAATCCGGAAAATCCAGTCGCACAATTATATACACAACTACAACGTATTCCAAAGAACAAACATTCCGCTGTAATTGAGGAATTCAACCGATTATGTATTGAAAATAATCTATATGGTACCAATAAAAACACACAAAAGAAAGAATTTACTTTCAAAATGTCCGTATAAACCAATTCAATGTCTCAATTTGATTGATATATCTAATTTATTATATATATCAAGTAATTAATAATCATGTAAAACAAATTAAAAATACTGTTAGTTCTTGTTATAACTATTTATTAATTCACAAAAAAATGATACCGATAAATTACCAAGATTCGCTGAAACATATATTGTTCAATACTTTTAAGACAAATAATATGATTTTAGACGGTATCATTACAACGATTATATTAGGATTATTTGGAAAACTTATACAATTATGGCATGACTTTGAAGAATCTGGATGGAAAAACATGAAACAATACTTCACTAACTATGTAAACAGACCGAATCAATTAATTTTGACAGGACAAAACTGTACTATACCGTCTAATTTTGGTGATTTAAATGTTTCATCGGTATATAGCAATAGGTTTAATGCGATTTTAGATTATATTGTTAAACACGTAAATAATGGCAATATTCATGAAGTGAAGGAATTATTTTCAAATAACATAAATAATAAATACAAAGAAAAAGACAACTTCAGTGTTTGTCAATTAGATTCTTTTTCAATTGATAATCACATATTTTTCAAAATAACTTATGAAGACTATAATAATGACAATAGTAAAGGGGGGTCAACTAGAATAGAAAAAATAAAACTCTACATATACTCATATAAATACACTTTGAATGAAATTATTTATTACGTAGACACTATTTTGGAAAATTATCAAAAAGAAATACATGAAGATCGAAAAATGAAACAATTTATTTATAGTGCGGTAAAAACAAATATAAAAGAAGATGAAGATATATACAATCGTTGGGAAGAACAGGTATTCAATACAAATCGTACATTTTCGAATTTATTCTTGGAAGATAAAGAGCAACTACTTGATAAAATCAATTTCTTTCTGGAGAATAAATCATGGTATGATAAAAAAGGTATCCCTTACAACTTAGGCATTGGACTATATGGAGCACCTGGTACTGGAAAAACATCTTTTATTAAAGCATTGGCAAACAGAACAGGTAGAGATATAGTAATATTACCCCTAAAAATTATTCGTACAAAAACTGATCTTGAAAAACTATTTTACGAATCTACGTATAATAAAAACAATGAAGAAAATAGTAAAACCTTTGATAAAAAAATTATTTTATTCGAAGATATTGATTGTATTGGCGATATAGTAAGAAAAAGAAAATATGATTCAGAAATAAATAATAAAACTCCTCCAAATGAGGTATTAGATACAATGAATGAAACACAACAACTTATTCATACAATGAACAAAATGACTGACTCCAATAATACAGCTGCTTCTTCAACTATACCTCATAGTATGTTATATAATGATCCATTGACATTAGACGATTTTTTAAATTTATGGGATGGTGTAAGAGAAACTCCAGGTAGGATTATTATTATTACTTCTAATCATTATGATAAATTAGATCCAGCATTAATACGTCCAGGGCGCATCGATATTTCTTACGAATGTAAAATGGTTAACCATAAAGTACTACAAGAAATGCATCAATGTTTTTTCCAAAAAGAAATACCTACTGATACTCTCAAAAATATAAAAGAATATTATTTTACTCCAGCAGAAATAATGAATATTTATATGACCTATAAAAATAATGAAACCATGTATCTATCTGAACTTTCAAAAACAAACAAGTATCGACCGGAACATAACCAATCTATTTGACTCTGAATATTTGTTAATATATCGTATCATATTGGAAACCGAATATGATATGAATCATATATAAAGTAACTCACATACCTAAACTTCACCGACTAGTCAAATATCTTCATGATACTGAATTCTGAGTTTACTCTTTTACATCATCTTCACACACACATTTATAAACACAACATGTATAACGATTAAAACATCGAAAAAATCTTACCAAACAACAGCCATATGGTTTTGGAGATACAACTGATCTATCGTAATTATCATTTTTCCAGTTTGTAAATGGATTTAAATATCGATTACAAAATTTAGCAATAGTCATTTATAATTATATATAATATTTATTTCATATATAATTTAACGAGATTTTTATCATGATGTCTATCTATGATACCATGTATAATTACGCATTTAGCCAAGAATGGGTTGCGTTTGAAAATGTACTTTACGACAAATTATACTATTTCTATGATCCCAAATATAAAATTGTTTATTGCTTTGATGAAAATTGTCCAAAAAAATGGTATGTAGTGAGAGATCCAGTTAAACTATACAAATTAAAGCAATATAATCTATAGTGAGTATTTATTTCTAAATTCATCTATAGTAAGCACCGGTATATTCAATGATTTCGCTTGATCTATTTTTTTATTGCTTTCTTCCATTGTTTTTACTATAACAATTTGAATATTTTTACTGATACTCGATCCAAATGAGACATTATAGGATTTTTCTAATACATTCATTAATTCTTTATCACGAAACCCTGTAAATATAACTTTTTTTCCGTATAAGGGGTGCGAATTCATTTGAATAACAGGTTCTGGTTGCTCTTCTGGGTTACTCTCATTTTCTACTGTAAAACATGGTACTCCTGTTTCTGGATTCATTAATTGACATTCAGTTAGAAATTTTACTACTACTGGTATATTATCTACAAACATTTTCGCATTCTCTTTTCCTATACCATCCACTTGTAACAACATATTTTGTTTTTCCAATGGACTCTCAGATGATACTAATATTCTCGGATATTTTTGAAATATTGGTTTCAGTTTTTTCTCCGCAATACCTCGTCCCATTGTACCAGACGCACTTATAATCCGACTTAATGATGATGACTGTATTTTACTATGAATACTAGTGAATATTTTATGCGCCAATTTCTCTTTGAATCCTTCAATTCCTAAAAAATCTTGTTCTCTCATTTGTAATATTTTCGGTATAGTATTATACCCCCCTTGAATTAGTCGTTTTACATTCCCTGATGATAATCCATCTACCTCGATCCCTGTAAAAAATGCCGTAATGCGCTTTTCCAATACTACTGGATCGTCTTGTTTGTTTGCAAGCATGATATCTACATGTGAATCCGTCCATATATATGGTACATCTGGCATTTTCGCTACTTCTGCTGGCGTTGTTACCGTTTTGATATATGGTATGACATCTCCACTTCGTACTAATTGTATTATCGCTCCTATACCTATCTTATTTGATTCAATATATTGCCCATTGAAACCAGTCGCATATTCTATTTTCACACCTCCAATATGAACTGGATTGATTCTCACTCTTGGTTTCAAATACCCATCCTTACTTGCTGTCCAAATGACGTCAGTTACATGCGTTTCCGCAATTTGATCAGATATAACCATCTTAAATGCGAACGCATGATCCGGATTCCCTTCCAATCGTGTATGTATATGATCATCCGCCACTATAACACCATCTATTTCATAAACATAATTTTCACGCCAATCTACCAATATTTGAGACAAAGTCTCGTTTGTGATTCTCGTTTTTGTCTCATTTTGTACCGTTTTAAATCCGTGTTTCAATAAAAAAGACATTTGTTCACTTGGTTTAAGTGCGGGCTGTATCACTTCATACGCAATAAAATCCACATCTTTCGTCTTTTTGTCCACTGATTTTCGATTTATAATCCCTGCTACCATATTACGAATATTCGCAAAATCTTGAGAATATTTTGTGTCGAATGTTGATTTAGATACTATAAATTCACCACGAACAATCACGTCTTTTACCGTAGGCAATGAAATGGCTTTCAATAAATGAGACACATCTTGACCCACTTTTCCATTACCTCGTGTATATAACTTTTTATCTCCTTCCATTGTATAATATAATCCGCTTACACCGTCTAATTTACAAGACAATACATATGGGCCTTTATATTTACGAGTCCATTGTGTCAATGCTTCTGTATCCGGCTTGATTTTGTCCATAGATGGCATATTTATAGGTAAATTTACTTTTTGTTTTCCCGAAATTTCTGCCCCTACTTCTTGTAGTACTTCCGCATCCGGAAATTTACTTTCTAAATATTCTTTGATAATATCATATTCCGCATCAGTAAAAAAAGGTGGGGCTTTTTGCGAATGATATTGTTTATTTGCTTCTTTGATTATTTTACTTAATTCGTCTTTATTGAGAGTATCTAGTACAGATATCCCATTTGTCTTGAAATCTTCCATAATATCTATAGTAGATCTTTTCTTTGTTTTGTTTTTCTTTTCTTTTATTATTTTCTTTTTGGTAGACATATATATATAATACACAAATATTCTTTTACTCCGTTCTTCAAACTTATTATTTTCTTGAATTTTATATCTTTATCGGTTATGACCCTTGTAGAATATAAATCCGCTGTGTTTATTTAATTGTTCAAGGGTTTAAGTTGTTTATCCTTTATATATTCCATAAAAAAATCACAAGATTCATCATCAATATCAAATTCTTCCCTTAATTTATCCCACATATTCTTTTTAGCGCATGTAAAAAATAAATAATTTTTATCTTCATTTTTTTTAACATCACAAGGCAATCCACATTTACATAAAGGTAAATCTTTTATATGATTATTATCAGGATATTTATATTCAACATCAAATCTCGTATATTTTCCACCTCTAATTTTATTCCATCCATCTTTTTTATGTGTCATTAAACATTCTGCGATATTATTTTCAGCATATAAATTAGCAGTACGAGGATAATAATAATATTCATCATTTTCATCATTAAAATCTCTTAATTTAAATCCCTTATAATTTTCGTGCCAAACGCCATCTATAATTTTACTTACATATTCATTATAATCCATAAATTTACAAATAGTATTAACTTTGTAAATAGCAACTATTTCTTCTGGTGAATATGTTGAAGTATTTAATCTATTTATTTTCTCTTGATAATTATTACTATAAAATTTTATTAAATCGCTTGTCACTCCTACATAAAAATAATCGTGTTCACACCTCAATATGTAAACCCAGCGCATTTTCCTTATAAATGTAGTTTATATTTTAAGTTGTTTGTTTATGTTTATTTGTTTCACAATGTCGTGTAAATAGTATTTCTGCGTAAGTTCCAAAATCGCATTTATCATAATAATATTTATACCAGTGAAGATTTGAAATGTAAAAAGGTGTAAACTTTTTAATAGATTCTATTCCATCCTACTTGATCACGAATACGGTTTCGAAAGTGTCTTCCATACCATATTTGAAATCTATAGTCATTATGAACGTTATAATGAACAATATAATATAGACTTAGACCAATAGTTACAATACTAAGTAATATATTAAAAATCGGATGTACGGGGTTATTTAATTTTACATTGACTTTTAACTCATATTGATTATTGTAACATATTCCAAGATTACATTTTTTTGAGAGAATATATTCTGTATGTATTTTGTCTTCTGAATAGAGACCAAATGAAGGAGTACAACCAGAATAGATTTCGTTGTTATTATTGTTAGAGGCAATCACACAATGAACCTTTTGGAAATAAGGAATTAAGGACTGTCTCCATTTAACACATAAAGGCTCGTGATATTTATTGTACGGGTGATATACTTCAGTACATTGTATATCTGTAGAATTGAATACAATGTTTTGAGATTTTATAGTAGTATATAAACCAAATAGCGAAAAGACAATATTTAACCACATTTTTCAAATTTTATTTTAATTTGTTTCACAATATTTCGGTTGTTTTCCAAAAAAAAACTCAAAAAATATTCAATTTTTAATTTGGGAGAAATATACTTCTCTCAAATAATTTTTTTGAAAAATACAAATTGTAGATTTCATTTCACATAATATTATTTATCTATTATTCTCCCCCCCCTCGGATTTGGAATGTTTCACAAAAAGTAATCATTTTGTACCAATAAAAAATACAAACTATTACAATTTATAAATTTATAAAGTAAAAAACTTTTCCGTTACTACAAATGACAAAATGATTATTTTTTGAGTGATAATAATCATTCTGTCCCATATTTTAGGGACAAAATGATCATTTAGGGACAAAATGATTTTAAAATATATTTATATTATTTATATGAAGTATTTTTGTTCAACTTGTAATGTAAGTTTATCTTGTGAAAAGTCATTAAAACGACATTGTTTATCAGTAAAACATATAAAAAGGCTAGATGAAAACGTTACTCATTCATGTATATGTGGACGATCTTTTACCTTATTGACAAACTTGTCCAGACATCGTAAAAAATGTATTCAATATAAAGAGAGAAATTCGAACCCTACTCATGTAGAAACGTTATTGAAAGAAAACTGTAAAATGAGAGAAAGACTTGACAATCAAGATAAAGAGATTGAACGGAAAAATCAAGAAATGGATGAATTGCGAAAAAAAGTGGAAATGTTACTAGAAAGAACTAGTGCGAATCAAACAAATAATACCACAAATAATATACAAACATTGAATAGTATTGGAAATCAAACCCACAATGTAATAGTTGTAAACTCATTTGGCAATGAAAATATTGACCATTTAACTGATAAAATAATATGTAAATTAATTCAAACTGCTCCGTTTACATGTATTCCCCAACTTGTCGAAAAAATCCATTTTGATCCAGAACATCCGGAAAATCATAATATTAAAATTACAAACAAAAAAATGAATTATGCTGAAATAGTCAAAGATAATAAGTGGGTTACTGCGAATAAGAAAAAGGTGATTGATGATGTTATTCAAAAGAGCTACAATATATTAGACGAAACATATACGGACAACAAAGATTCTTTATCTGAAAAACGACAAGAACGGTTTGAAAATTTTCAAGATAAATATGAAGGAGATAATGAAGAATTATTGCGCAATATAAAAAATGATGTGGATTTGATTTTGATAAATGGTACGAATGAATTACACAAATAAAAGTTATTTTACATTATTGAAAATTCAGATGTATGAAAAATATACCCTTTAGGAATTTTATCGTATGTATATATATGGAATGGAAAACTCTATAAATTTTAATGATGAAAAAATTCAAAAAATGCTTACCAACATAATGAATAAATTAAAAATTTCTATAGACGTGAATACACTAGAAAATTTTCAAGAGAATCATCAAGATACGATAGAAAAACTTTTAAAAGAGATTCAAGGCCCTTTAACAGATTTTATTAAAAATTTTAAAAATCAAAGTATTGAAAGTGATGATAGTATTCAAATATCAAAAGATGAACAATTCCAAGAATCATTAATAGAATTATACAATATGATATCAAATAAACAAGAAGGAGGATTATTCAACCAAAATGGTAATACAGGAACATCAAGCCGAGTTAGATACGGAAGAAACCAACGTCGTATAGGACTAGAACGTATAGAAAATGTAGTAAATAATTTTTTAAGAGCCAATAATATAAATATAAATGAAAATCATCCATTCATACCAATTTTAATAATAGTATTGGCTATTTATTCATATTTTTATGTAGACACCCAGATATTAGTTGGCATTGCTGCTATTATATTTGGAATACTAATGAGTAATGTTAATAATGGTAATAGGAGAAGAAGAGGGGGTAAAAGTTCTAAAAAGCGCCATACAAAAAAAAACAGAAAAACGAAACGACGTTCAAAAACGAGTCGACGCCATAAACATCGGCGTTAATTTATGAATGGATGAATTAAAATAGGCTCGCTTCGCTCGCCGAAATATCCGTCTTCGACGGATAAATCAAAAAATAGAAAACAATATAAACCATTATTATTATTATAACTATAGTAACAATAAATCAATGAAAACCAAACCAATTCATATGATTGTAGCACACGATGAAAATAGAGGTATCGGATATAAAAATGCTTTACCATGGTGTTTACCAGAAGATTTAATTCATTTTAAAAAAATTACAACATGCGTAAAAGATCCTGAAAAACAAAATATGATTATTATGGGAAAAAACACATGGAATTCATTGCCTATACGCCCATTACCAAATAGATTGAATATGATACTAAGTACTCATATTCCTTTAGAATATCCTGTAACAACAAAAGGACCATTTAAACATTGTATATGTCTAGATGACGCAATAATGACCGCAAATATGGATGACTGTATTGAAAATATATACATTATAGGCGGTCAACAATTGTATAATTATGTATTAGACAACAATATATGTAATAAAATATATGTGACAAAAGTGTATGGTTCATACTATACAGACACTACTATAAATGAGATTAATAAAAAATACTATCAAATGAAATCCATAGTAAATGAAGACGAATGTGAATACATTACTTATGAACGAGTATTTTGATCATATAATGTTACCAATGACTCTGGTAACCAAGAATAATTGGGTTTATTAACTCTATATATTTCCAAATCTGGATTGAATATTTTACAAAAAGCCGACATTTGAGAACAATATTTGAATACCACATTACATTGTGAAAGAACAATGACATCTCGAATAGCGGACAATCCCATTTCTAATTTGTCTTTTTCACTTCTCTGGCAAGAATGAAAGGCAGCGTTTACTGTAATTGGAAAATTGTATGTAAAATAAATTACATCCTTTTGTAAATATTTTTCAACATGGGGTATTATAGTAGGATCATCTGTTGCTACAAACACCGCATCTATTTTACGTACTTCTATTTCATGCTTCAATATTTCCAATACACTATCCAATGTTATATGAGTTGCTTCATAATAACCTTTATAGTCCGGTGTCTTTTGCATTTTATCAGTACCTCTATAATGTAGTCCTAATATTTTCTTATCTTCATAAGGTATCATCATTTCTTTACAAGTTTCATATATGGCGGGATCAAATTTGAAATATTCGAAGAATAATTTGTGCGCTTCATGTGCTGGAATATGGTTTGATTTTTTTTTGTACACTTCTTCGAAATAAATTTCAATACAATTTTCAGTAGATGATTCGTTTTTCAAAGAGTTTACGAGTTCCATATTAGGTTCCATATTATTATTTGTTTCATAATCATAGTTATGTTGAACATAATGAGGAAATACATTTCTGGTTCGACCCAAACCATAAAAAACACTGGTTATAATAAATTCTGGATAAATATTATTTTTCTTCAAAAATGGCAAAATTTCTAGCAATTGCGCAAAAACACACGCAAATAACCCTTGTTGCTTTGGCTTTTTTGTTCTGATAATAATTTTCATGTTTATATATTGTACTATAAAGGATACTATAATATTGTTTCCATATAATTATTTTTATAAAAATATTAAAATTGATTTTTTGTCAATTTTGTTTCGCAACACATCAGAACAAAATGGGTGCTACAAAGAGTGTCGAATTCCTACCACAAAGACATGTTCATATTTCATGTTCTTCTAGTGAAGATATTTTGATAAAAAACTTAAAAGCACATCTTGAATCGTATAATTTATTGGTAACAAGTACTGAAAAATATAGACCAGATTTAATAGATAAAGCGGAATTTGTTTTATTTTGTCTAACTAAAAATACAATGCGAACTACAATACAACCTTCTGAACTCTATCATTGTCTGAAGCAACACAAAAATATTTTATTCTTATATATGGATCACGAACTTGAAAATATGTATAGAACATATACTACAAATCATGATAGTATTTATTTTATGGAATTAACCCATATTCGCAATATAGAAAACTATATACAAAAACATTTATGCGAAATATTATTGTGTTGATCTAGGTACCATAAACAGAGTAAACTCCTTAGAAAAAAACACTCTTTTTTTTGTTTGTAAATCGTCCAAACTATATGATTTATCTCTTGTTTTTTTCAAAATTCCTATAGGTTTAAGTGGTTTTTTTTCTTCTTCTTTTTCTTCTTGGGTGTTGTCTAAAAAACATGAACAAAATGAAGGATAATGAAGAGGTGTTTTTTGTTTCCGCCATTTATATGTACCTGAATATATGGATGTATTCATGTATAGAATATATATATATATATATTACTAGGAAGGACTCTTAATATCCATATTATCCAAATCTCCTATTTTACATTTTTTTATCCAGGAAATAAAACTATTTACTCCTGTAACACTTTTACTGTTTTCATACATAGGATATACTTTTCCACCACATATATTCCGTTGACGTTCTAATGCTTCTGATTCATTCAAATAAATACCATTTACTATAACTTTTGCTGGCATATTACAACATGCTATAGAATCATATGACACCACTATAAATACATCCATATATGTATTATATGGGTATATCATCTAATCGTTTTTAAAAATATATAAATAAATAAATATATATACAATAAATGTCATCTCTAAACTCTATTGCGAATAATGTTATCAAAAATTCATTACAGTACATTGATAAAGCAAAGTCATATTTCACACAGCATCCAAAAGATGTTTGTATGAACTATATATCACACTCAAGATTTTCACTTCATATGGCAAAACTTCACGCATATGGGGTATATGTTTCTATTGTTCATGCTTTTTTCCCATCTATGTATAAATCTAGTGTTACGGAATTGAATAATGAAATTGCGACTATATTAAAAAATGCTGGGTGTCGATAATTTTATTAAGTTAAGATACAGAATATTCTGGTAAACTGTTGTACATTTCTAATGCTTTCAAATAATATTTTCCATTTAGATCAATATTAAGTGATATGTTCTTGCACTCACGTGCTTTAAAATCAAATTTTACATTTAGTAATTGTGTCAATTCATCTTGATACTTATGTGCGGTTTCATATTTAATCATAATTTTTTTATATTGTGTATTTGTTTCTTTGAAATTCTTCATTTGAGTATACATTAAAAAAAACAAATTCTCAAATGAAAAAGGAAGATGTAAATATGTTTCGTCTCTAAGCTTGTAAAAATTTTTACAAATTTTGCGTCTCCATTGAGACATAACTGCGTGAAGAGGGCTGCGATATATATATATACAATATTTCATACTTGAAACATGTAATGGTCGAAGATAATGACAAAATTTGTCACCCCATATACGAGTTATTCTATATTTACCACTACATTTAGATTTGATATAATTTGAACTACATCCTCCAAAAGATACAACATTAAAATTCATTTGTTCTCTTTCTGCTCTTTCTTTTATATCAGATTCTTTAAAAAAATAAGTATCAATTTCATTCATCTCTTTATTACTGTACTTATTCAACATTTGATCAATTTGTTTACTTGTTTCTATGTTTGTCTGTTTAGACAAATCTTCATTTACATATGTATCTGGATTCATATAAAGTTCAATTGTCGATTCATTAATCATGGTATATTTATATAATTATTTATATGTATTTATATATTTATTTTGAATAACTAGTTTTATAAATATGCCATGATTGATATTTTATTAAGTTATCAGTATACTTCGTACATCCTGAGAATTTTTATAATTTACCATACCTACTACTTCTGTTTTCGCAATATTTTTCAATCGTGTATAATTTATCATAGTTTCTTTTTCATGTGTTAACTTTTTAGTGCTTTGTTTACACAATCTAGCACCAATTTTAATAATATACCCTTTTTCTTTTTTTGTATATTGTTCTGGCATTAATGCGATTACATGACATGAGCTTGTTTCGTGCGCATGAAACCATATATCAGTATCTTTACCTATATTCAATACATTCATATTGTCTTGAGCATTTTCGCCTACATAAAATGTAATTTCTTTTTTTGTTGGAATCTGAACGGTGCTGGTTTTCATATTTTGAATTATATATTATATAATTCAAACAAATATACTTCAATTTTACTCATTTTTTTTGTTTCTATAGTTACTAACCGCTTTTTGTAAAGCATCTTCTGCTAACATAGAACAATGTAATTTTATAGGCGGTAATTTTAAATGATCCGCTATCTCTCGATTTGTAAAATGTTTTACTTCTTCTAATGTTTTCCCTTTTATATGTTCTGTTGTATAAGAACTCGAAGCAATTGCGCTACCACAACCATATGTCTTAAATTTCGCATCAACTATTACATCATTTTCGACTTGAATTTCTAGTTTCATGACATCCCCGCACGCAGGTGCTCCGACAAGTCCTGTTCCAATATTTTTGTAATTCTTTGGAAAGGATCCGACGTTTCTAGGATTTTCATAATGATCTATGATTTTTGTATTGTAATATCGAATTTGAGAGAAACCCTTACGAATTGTTTTCATGTATATATATTTCAATATATTTCCTAAAAATTGAAAGATTTGTTCTATTATTATAGAATCATCATAAAATATTTGTAAATATTACACAATACTTAAAATATGGAATTCGTATCAAACAATACTCTCATTACTTTGAATGACCCAGTCATTATAAATATTATAAAAAGGCCATCTTTACATTGTAAAACGCCTTATGTAGCAGATATAGTTGTAAATGATGAACCACATATGGCACATTGTCCAGCATTAGGTTGCTGTGGTTTGTCTGATAAAGGATCGTCGGTTATTGTATCTCCTATAAAAGAAAAGAAAGAAAACTCAAAATGTACATATCGTGTAGAACTTGCTATAGTAGAAGAACGTAATAGAAAAATGATTGTAGGAATCAATCCGAAATTGGCAGAAACGATCATGTATCGCATTCTGGAAAAAAATATATGCCCATTTTTAAAAGTACGTGATTTCAAGAGAGAAAAAACATTATTGAACTCCCGATTCGACTTTATGGGAACAGATATAGATGGTTGTACTTTCGTGATGGAAATAAAAAATGTTCCCCTAGCAGATTATGTAGATGTACCAAAAAAAGACAGAAAAAACTATAATACTGAAAATATTCCCTATGACAATAAAATCGCATATTTCCCAGATGGATACCGTAAAAATTCAACAGATGTAGTCAGTCCACGAGCATTGAAACATATTCAAGAACTTCAAGAGATTTGTATTCTATCTGAACACAATATGCGAGCGATATTGTGTTTTGTAGTTCAGCGAACAGACGCAATCGTTTTCCAACCGTCTAATATTGATCTTATATATAAAGAGGCAGTACAGAAAGCCGCACTACAAGGCGTAGAAATTCGTGCCATTCAATGTGAATGGAACGAACAAGGAATTTGTACTTTCAAAAAAGAATTACCAGTCAAGTTGTCTGAATAATATTATTATCTTATACAATATTTTACTTTATATCCAGCCCTTTTCAATTCATGTAAAGTATATATATTTGCCGATATTACCTCACACGCACTAAAACCCATATTTTTTAGTTGAATAATATCAGTAAAACCTATATTTATAAATTGCGAAACCAATAAGGGTGATCCGTTTGATACATATATTATAATCTGTACAGAACCATCTTTTATAATTATATAGAGTTGGTTCTTTCTTACCGGTATAATAGTTGATATTAACTCAGTGTAATACGTATGAATCCTTTCTCTCAATACATTTATTTCTGTAGTATTTAGATCAGTTAAATCAATATTCGTTATTTCAGTGATTATCTCAAACTGAACATTTGTTAAAGTAGATGCTGTAACATTTGAAGTAATATCGCTTATTTTTGTAATGCGTTGCGTACGTAAAGGAGTAAATGATATTATAGTTTGTTTTACAATTGCTTCTTCCAATAATTCTCCCAGGGTGACATAATATGGTTCAGGTTCTGGCTCGGGTTCCGGTTCCGGTTCCGGTTCTGGCTCAGGTTCTGGTTCCGGTTCTGGTTCCGGTTCCGGTTCCGGTTCTGGCTCAGGTTCTGGGCCAATGTCACTAAAAAATGAATAAAGTGGCGTTCCAGTTTCAGGAGGTAGATCACTGTACGATGCTAACATTGCTGTAGCATCTTTGAACATATTATCAATGACATCAGAGTCTTCTTCTTTAATAATCCATGATCGAATATATTGATTAAAATATATTGCGTTTTTAAACATAGAATAAAACATCGTATTTTTTTCCACATTCCAAATACCAATAGGCTGATTAAACACAGAATTTTGAAACATTCCTATCATATTGGTCACATTTGTTACATCCCAATTTTCTATTGGATGATCAAAATAAGAAAACGCAAACATTCCATTCATATTCTCTACATTGGAAACAGTCCACTCTTCTAATGGTTGATTAAATAATGAATCATAAAACATCCCATCCATGGTTTTGACTTTAGAAACTTCCCATTGGCCTATCGATTGATTAAATGAGGTACATTTAAACATAGAATTCATATTTGTAACATTAGAAACATTCCAGCCACTTATATCGTCATTGAATGTTGTTTTATTATTGAACAAATTTTCCATATCTGTAACTCGATTTACATACCATTTATCTATAGTACCATAATATGGATTATTCGTAGGATCAATGAATATAGAATCTGAAGGATCATCTATCCAGTCATTTACAACCAAATGAATATTAGTATCCGTCAAAGGTGTAACAAAAAATGACAGAGGTGGTGTAGCAGTTACACTATAAGTGGTCATGATTGGGGCATTTAAAAACATATCTACCAAAACCGCATTAGAAGAAACATCCCATACTCGTATATCTTGATCAAAAGGTGTACTTTCAAACATAAAACTCATATTCTCAACATTCGACACATTCCAGTCTTCCAATGGTTGATTGAAATGACTACCTCGAAACATAGCATTCATATCCGTAACATTCGACACATTCCAGTCACCTATAGGTTGGTTAAATGCGTCCATACCATTAAACATAAATGTCATATTTGTAACATTCGACACATTCCAGTCACCTATAGGTTGATTAAATGCGTCAGCACGAAAAAACATTCTTGACATATTCGTAACATTCGACACAATCCAGCCACCAATAGGTTGATTGAATGAACTAGCATTATCAAACATCGCATACATAGATGTCACATTAGATACATTCCAATTCCCTATAGGTTGGTTGAATGAAGTAGCATTCACAAACATTATATCCATATCTGTGACATTTGACACATTCCAATTCCCTATAGGTTGGTCGAATGAACTAGCATTATAAAACATATAAAACATTTCGGTTACTTTCATAACATCCCAGTCACCAATGTATTGATTAAACAAGGATGCGCCATCAAACATATTGACCATACGTGTTACATTAGAAACATTCCAACCACTTATGTCGTCATTGAATGTTGTTTTCTTAAAAAATAATCCATCCATATCTGTAACTCGATCTACGTACCATTTGTCTATAGTACCATAATATGGATTATTGGTAGGATCAATGAATTTAGAATCTGAAGGATTATCTATCCAGTCATTTACAACCGATTTAATATTAGTATCCGTCAAAGGTGTAACAAAAAATGACAGAGGTGGTGTAGCAGTTACACTATAAGTTGTCATAATTGGGGCGTTTGAAAACATACTGTCCAAACTCGCATTAGAAGAAACATCCCATACTCGTATATCTTGATTAAACGAAGAATCTTGAAACATACTGCCCATATTAGTAACGTTGGCAACATCCCAATTCCCTATAGGTTGGTTGAATGGAGAGCCATAAAACATAACAGCCATATCAGCAACTTTAGTCACATTCCAATTCCCTATAGGTTGGTTGAATTTCTCACTTTCTCCAAACATTAACCTCATACTAGTAACATTCGATACATTCCATCCACTTATGTCCTGATTGAAATTATCAGAAGATTGAAACATTTGCGTCATACTTGTAACATTATATACTTGCCAATTCCCTATAGGTTGATTAAATGCTCTAGCTTCCAAAAACATATATGACATATTTGTAACATTTGACACATTCCAGTCGCCAATGTATCGATTAAAATCATAAGCAGTAAAAAACATATTTGACATATTTGTAACATTTGACACATTCCAGTTACCTATGTTGTCATTAAATAAATATTTATTTTGAAACAAATTAGCCATATCTGTAACTCGATCTACGTACCATTTGTCTATAGTATCATAAAAAGGATTATTAGTAGGATCAATGAATTTAGAATCTGAAGGATTATTTATCCAGTCATTTACAACCGATTTAATATTAGTATCCGTCAAAGGTGTAACAAAAAATGACAGAGGTGGTGTAGATTCTACATTATAAGTGGTCATGATTGGGGCATTCAAAAACATATCTACCAAAACCGCATTAGAAGAAACATCCCATACTCGTATATCTTGATTAAACGGAGAATTTAAAAACATATAAACCATTTGTGAAACATTTGATACATTCCAGTCTTCCAATGGTTGATTGAATGAAGAATCATTAAACATATTATTCATGAATATAACATTCGTAACATTCCAGTCACCGATATATTGATTAAATGGAGTATTTTTAAACATAGAATTCATCGATGTTACATTTGATACATTCCAGTCACCAATGTATCGATTAAACAAGGATGCGCCATAAAACATAGATTCCATAGTCGTAACATTAGAAACATTCCAGCCACTTATATCGTCATTGAATGTTGTTTTCTCATAAAATAATCCAGCCATATATGTAACTCGATTTACATACCATTTATCTATAGTACCATAATATGGATTATTGGTAGGATCAGTGAATATAGAATCTGAAGGATTATTTATCCATTCATTTACCGCCGAATTAATATTAGTATCCGTCAAAGGTGTAACAAAAAATGACAGAGGTGGTGTAGCAGTTACACTATAAGTGGTCATGATTGGGGCATTTAAAAACATATCTACCAAAACCGCATTAGAAGAAACATCCCATACTCGTATTTCTTGATCAAACGAAGAATCTACAAACATATAAACCATTTGTAAAACATTTGATACATTCCAGTCTTCCAATGGTTGATTGAATTGACTATCATTAAACATTTCATTCATGAATATAACATTCGTAACATTCCAGTCACCGATATATTGATTAAATGAAGTATTTTTAAACATAGAATTCATCGATGTTACATTTGATACATTCCAGTCACCAATGTATCGATTAAATGATGAAGCATTTAAAAACATATTACCCATATCTGTTACATTTGATACATTCCATCCACTTATATCATCATTGAAATGCTCTCTATTAGCAAATAATCCAGCCATATTTGTAACTCGATCTACATACCATTTGTCTATAGTGTCATAAAAAGGATTATTAGTAGGATCAATAAATATAGAATCTGAAGGATTATTTATCCAGTCATTTACAAGCGAATGAATATTAGTATCCGTCAAGGCAGTATAATAAAAAAACGACAGAGGTGGTGTAGCAGTTACACTATAAGTGGTCATAATTGGGGCGTTTAAAAACATATTGCTCAAATTCGCATTAGAAGAAACATCCCATACTCGTATTTCTTGATCAAACGAAGAATCGTTAAACATATTAATCATAAATCTAACATTCGATACATTCCAATCCCCTATAGGTTGATTGAATGGACTACCTTCAAACATAGCAACCATACTTGTAACATTCGACACATTCCAATCCCCTATAGGTTGATTGAAAGGAGTAAGTAAAAACATTCTACTCATATTCATAACATTCGATACATTCCAATCCCCTATAGGTTGATTGAATGGACTACCTTCAAACATAAAAGACATGCGTGTAACATTCGACACATTCCAATTCCCTATAGGTTGATTGAATTGAGTATTATATCGAAACATATTATACATAGTTGTTACATTCGACACATTCCAATTTCCTATAGGTTGATTGAATGGACTACCTTCAAACATAGTATTCATATTCATAACATTCGACACATTCCAATGACTTAGATCTCCATTGAAACTTGTAGAATACAAAAACATTTGATACATACTTGTAACATTAATAGTATTCCAGTGTGTGAGATCACGATTAAAATTTTGTGTACTAGCAAACATTTCTTCCATATTTGTAACATTAGACACATTCCAGCCACTTATGTCTTCATTAAAATATGTATTATTATAAAACGTTCTATACATATTTACGACATTAATTGTGTTCCATTTTCCAATTTGTAAATTTGAACCATCATTTAAGTTATACTTACCATAAAACATTTGTTCCATATCAGTAACATTAGACACAATCCAGTCACCAATGTATTGATTAAATGCGTCAGTACCACTAAACATTAATGACATATCCGTAACATTCGACACATTCCAGCCACTTATATCGTCATTGAATGTTGTTTTATCATAAAATAATCCAGCCATATCTGTAACTCGATCTACGTACCATTTGTCTATAGTATCATAAAAAGGATTATTAGTAGGATCAATGAATTTAGAATCTGAAGGATTATTTATCCAGTCATTTACAACCGATTTAATAGTAATATCCGTCAAGGCAGTATAATAAAAAAATGACGGAGGTGGTGTAGCAGTTACACTATAAGTGGTCATAATTGGGGCGTTTGAAAACATATTGCTCAAATTCGCATTAGAAGGAACATCCCATACTCGTATATCTTGATCAAACGAAGAATCTTGAAACATACTGTTAATACTGGTAACGTTGGCAACATCCCAATTCTCTATAGGTTGGTTGAATGGAGTATTCAAAAACATAACAATCATATTAGCAACTTTAGCCACATTCCAATTTCCTATAGGTTGGTTAAATGAAGTGTGTATAAACATCGCTTCCATGCTAATAACATTAGCCACATTCCAGCCACTTATGTCTTGGTTGAAATTAGAACAGAAGGCAAACATAAAGATCATAGAAGTAACATTCGACACATTCCAGTTACTTATATCGTCATTGAAATCATTTTTATTTTGAAACAGATTTTCCATATTTGTAACTCGATCTACGTACCATTTGTCTATAGTGTCATAAAAAGGATTATTAGTAGGATCCGTGAATATAGAATCTGAAGGATTATTTATCCAGTCATTTACAAGCGAATGAATATTAGTATCCGTCAATGCAGTATAATAAAAAAACGACAGAGGTGGTGTAGCATTTACACTATAAGTATCCATAATTGGGGCGTTTGAAAACATACTGTCCAAACTCGCATTAGAAGAAACATCCCATACTCGTATATCTTGATTAAACGAAGAATCTTGAAACATACTGCCCATATTAGTAACGTTGGCAACATCCCAATTCCCTATAGGTTGGTTGAATGGAGAGCCATAAAACATAACAGCCATATCAGCAACTTTAGTCACATTCCAATTCCCTATAGGTTGGTTGAATTTCTCACTTTCTCCAAACATTAACCTCATACTAGTAACATTCGATACATTCCATCCACTTATGTCCTGATTGAAATTATCAGAAGATTGAAACATTTGCGTCATACTTGTAACATTATATACTTGCCAATTCCCTATAGGTTGATTAAATGCTCTAGCTTCCAAAAACATATATGACATATTTGTAACATTTGACACATTCCAGTCGCCAATGTATCGATTAAAATCATAAGCAGTAAAAAACATATTTGACATATTTGTAACATTTGACACATTCCAGTTACCTATGTTGTCATTAAATAAATATTTATTTTGAAACAAATTAGCCATATCTGTAACTCGATCTACGTACCATTTGTCTATAGTACCATAATAATATGGACGATTTCCTGGTACTTGAAACTTGTTATCTAGAGGGTCTTGAATCCAATCATTCACTAATGTATTTATATCATGGTCTCCTCCG
>Ga0213869_10000429_pt1 | contig 34893 bp, 43 predicted proteins | sample PICome_10_FD_160083 | JGI IMG/M metagenome (GOLD analysis project Ga0213869, IMG submission 160083) | Coastal seawater microbial communities near Pivers Island, North Carolina, United States - PICO132 | ecosystem: Environmental > Aquatic > Marine > Coastal | place: USA: North Carolina...
AGATTGATGAATTAAAGAGGAACCAAAAATGACAACTGATACAGTAAGCCGAGAGACAAACACAGAGTACGTTGCCTACCTCAGCTTTGATAGGGTGGAGTGGCAGGAGTCTTACTCGTTCACTGATGGTGCAGGTAAGCCGCTTGGTGTGCTGCATGAGAACTTCCTGGCGTACCTCCGCGCAGCCTACACAGAAAACGTAGATGACTGCTGTGTGCAGGTAGACGGTGGATTCAACAAGGGCAGCGAGATAACGGTCAGCGGCACTTACACTCTGACAACCGCGAATGAGGAAGGCGAACCCGTTGTTTCCCAAGAGGCGTTTTCCTCCAAGACAACGCTCGACATGACGCTGGCAGCGGAACCTGCGTACATGCCTGTCAGTGATAGCTTGCTGGAGGACACAAAGCATATTTGGATTGAGATGGAGAGCGATGGCGATAGTCATAAAGCCTTGTGGCACTTCAAGCACAGCCTCTCGGTGAGTGACCTGAAAGTCAGTGTGACGGTGAGCAACGATGTTGTGCCACAGATACCGCCCTCACCTAGCGCGGCTCGTTCACGCTAATGGCAGTCCCCACTTCCAACATTACGCTGCTCTCTATCCAGCAGGAGTTTGGAGGCGCTGCGGCTAATCGTGCGCTAAAGAACTACTACGGTGCGGCTGATGGTGTCCCTACCTCTGGCGCGATTAAGTTCATGGACTTTGCGGGTAAGTCTGCTGACATTGTGGGTTCCCAGCTATTTGAGTCCTCTGGGACTTTTACGGTTCCTGCGGGTGTAACATCTGTTCATGTCTGCTGCGTAGGCGGCGGTGGACGAGGCGCACCTGTTGTTGACCAAGCCCGAAGCGGTGGTGCTGGTGGTGCGTGTGCTTACAAGAATAATATCGCGGTTACGCCGGGGCAGCAGATAACGGTGGTGGTAACGCTTGACGGCGATATAGGTACAGTCAATGGTAGTTACTTCAAGGACACATCAACCTGCAACGCCCGTACTGGGTTTCAGACTGCGACTAGCCTCGGCGCAAATAACGCTGGGGACGCTGCCTTCAGGGGTGGCATGGGCGGCTCTGGCGGGACATCGAAATATGACGGATTTGGGTTTACGCAGAATATGTACATGGCGGGTGGAGGTGGTGGTGCAGCCTCTATGGTGTCCAATGGCCCTCGCGGGGGTAACTCTAGAAATCCCGGCACTGGTTCATCTACTACCCCGCCTTTAGAGGGCTACAATGGCGCTACGGCTAGTCGGGCTGGCGGTGGTGGTGGTGCTGCGGGAAATTATGACATCTTAGGTGAGAATCCTGCTTACCTCTATCATGGCGTTGGCAGTTTTCAATACGGTTGGTCAAGCAACAGGGGCGGTGGTGTGGGTGTTGTCACCGCTGGCGCTACAGGCGCTGCTGGTATAGGTTCCAAGACAGCGGGTGCGCCAACGAATACAGTCACAGAACCCACAAAGGGTGGCGATGGCTCTAACGGTGCATATGGTGCGGGTGGTGGTGCGGGGACGAACCCCGGCACTGGCACGACAAACGTCTACAAAGGTACAGATGGTGCGGTCAATATCAAGTGGGGAAATTCAAATACGTTCCCTTGGGCATAACGGAGATTGATATGCGAGTTTTATTGTTGGTGATTTTCTTAACGGGTTGCGCGGGTCAGGCAAGAACGGATTACTATCAGGCCATTGCAGAGGCGGCGAAAGCCCAGAGTGCAACCCAGCAAGCTAAGTATGCAGCACTGGCGAATATGGCTCGTAGCAACGGCGGTGACTCAAGCGCAGCGGTTGCAGCGGTCATGGCACTGGCACTGACGCGAGAGCAGACGCTACAGCCGCAGTACATCGAGGATGAAGCCCTGTCGTATACCAGGGCATTGGCTGCTCCAGTAGCAGGGATAGCGGCACTGTGGATACAGGCCGACAGCAACAAAAGCATTGCAGACTCTCAAGCAACGACCAGCCGGATGAGTATTGCGGCTAATAGAGACATACAGACCAATGCTGCCCGGTTGAACGCATCGACCATCAACACGGTGGCAACGCAAGGCAATGCAGGTACAACGCAAGCACTTGGTATTGTTGAAGCCTCACTGGGAGTTGTTAGCGATGTAACTACTAGCGGGTTTAGCGCGATTGAAAACATCACGCTAGACACCAACGAACTGATTAACGATTTGTCGGTTTCGTTACAGCCGATAGTCCAGCCTGTTGTTGAGGTTGTTCCAGTGGTCGAGATAACGCCTATTGTTGAGATAACGCCGATCATAGAGGATAACGATGAACTTAGACTCGGCCCAGGAGATCCCATCTAGATGCAACCGATGCGGAGAAGTCAAAGGCCAGCAAATATATGCGCATGGGCATTCGGGGTACTGGTGTTCACAATGTTATCCGCTTGTGTTTCTTACCCCATGCCAGAAGACGAAGACGAAGATTCAAGAATGACAATCATCGCTTGTTTTCTGGCGCGCTGTGAAAATGATTTATCGGAGCGTGGCGATGATGACGACGCAGCCCGCCCTTAGAGAGCCTTCCGAGAATTTTTACGCTTGCACCTACTCCAATAACTCACGCGCTCGGCTTTGGTCTTTACCCGTTAGCTGGGGTATAACCTCATCAACAAATACTTTCAGTCGGGCAGCTTCGAACTTATTGGCATCTGCCTCTGCCTGTATCTCGGCCATCTTTTTAACCACCTGCTCCCGCAGTACCTTGTAACTAACGCTCATCACTTCTCCTCCAGTTTCTTGGTTATCCATCGAGCAATTATCCCGTGTCGGTTATCAGTAGGGTGCAGCCCATCAATAGTAGCGGCGGTCAGGTACGGTGCAGACAGGACAGTCACGTTGTTATAGTTCTTGGCGACTGCCTTTGACCACTGCCTTGCGTCTTTTGTGCGCTGCTCAAGTTCTGGTGACAGCGTTACCAGCACAGGCAAAACCATCCAGACCTTGCAACCTCGGCCTTCAAGAAATTGCATGTGGTCACGCAATTCCTGTTGGTAGAGTCCCTGTGGTACGCCGTAACCAGCATCGTTAGTGCCTAGCCAGTAAATGACTTCCCGCTTGTGGCACGATAGCTGCCTCGGTATATCTGACTGCGTTAGCAATGAACCTGCCTGTGCCACGTTGTTGATGTGAAAATCCACTTTGCTAGACCATGCCCCTGCGTCAGATGATAGTGAGTCGCCAAACAGCCAGTAGCTACTGGTGGCGTGTGCTGTACTTGCTGACAAAAATGCCAGTGCAATTAAAATCCTTTTCATTTCTCGTTCTCCTTAACGATTAATGCCATCCTTTTTCGGCTCCCCCGGCGATGGCTCTCCCGTCCCTAACAAAAACCTTATGAGTTTATGCGGCCTAAACTACTGCTTCCGCAGTTGAATCGATTAAAAGCAGCACCCCCGTTGATTAGATTTGGTGGGTGGGGTACGGACAGGGATACCCGGCTTGGACCACAATCACCTCACCCGTGCGGGCATTCTTACAGTGCTTCACCTTCTCATTCGCCATCAGTGGCGAGGTCATCAGCAGCATCAGGCTGATCATCAGAATCCTCTTCATGGGTTCCCTCCAGGTTAGCTATATGGTTAGTGGCAAGGTTGTAGGTCTGGAGGCACAGCGCCTTCCAGTCCACAGGTATGCCCTGCGATTCGGCCTGTAGTGCGCCGTTGATCACCTCGTTAAGACTGGCTTGTCCGTCCATTAGTTTCTCCTGTTTGGTCGGCAGTATTTTCGGCAGTGGGCACGTTTCAGTGCCCCCTGGTGCCCCCTATGGGGCTGCTAAGTCATTGATTACAAAGGACAGTGAGCGACACTGAGGGACAGGGTTACAAATTCGAGTCCCGTCCGGTCCGCCACTTACACCCCTTGCTATCACTGGCTTTCCCCCTTTTGGGGGGAATTCTCGGCAGTGTTCTCGGCAGTGACCTCAAACCTGCTGTTATCTTTCTGGGCAGCGTACTCCACCATGAACTCTGAGTACGTCCGCAGGAACATCTCCGTGCTATGGCCCAGTTGCAGGGCCGCATCAGCCGGGTTAATACCCATCGACAGCAACTCCGCTGCCCGCGTGTGGCGACAGGTGTACGGTATCCGGTACGGTACACGCGCCTTATTATGGGCCTTCTTCCACGCCCCATTGAACACATCAGTATCCAGGTGGGGGCCACCCTGGCTGTTCAGAAAAAGGAACCCACCAGCAAAGCGTGTGGTATGATGGTCGATTACCTTCCGTGCCCACTTGGGTACATACACCACCCGGCGAACACTGGTCTTGGTCGAATGCTGGAGCCGCCTGCGGGTGATCTGCTTCGACACCGTCAACTCCTCCCCACTGTAATCACTCCACTCCAGGGCCAGTGCCTCACCAGGCCGCAGTCCGGTGGCAAACAGCAGGGTGAAGTAAACCTCTGCCTGACCCTCCAACCGCGACAGCAGGGCATCCCGCTCCGCAGGGGTGTACCGCTGGACAGGTTCCTTCTGGCTGCGCTTCAGGCGTATGGCATCCACCGGGTTGGGATTGACCTCCGCATGCTGCAAGACCCCACGCAGTGGGATCAGGATGTTGCGCTTGGTCTTGGTGGCGATGTCCAGCTTGGACAACCTGCGCTTGATATCAGCAGTGGTAATATCCGTCACCGGCCAGCCTGAGTAATACTTGATCCAGTACCCATTGATGATGCTCTCATAGGACAGGTGGGTTGACCGCTTGGCGTCCAGGGTATCCATGTAATCCTGGGCGACATCCTCAAAGACCAGGCTGGTGGATTCCTCACCCTCATACAGGGGCAGGCCCAACTTCTGCCTGGCGATCAGCCATTCGCGTCTCTGCTTCGCAGCGGTGAGGAGACTCGCGCTTGTGGGGTCGCCTTGGAGCGTCTCCGAGTAGATCGCCTTTCCGTGCTTGAAGATACGGATTCTGAGTCCTGCTCCATCTGGTCGGATGCCAGGAGGCCATTTAGCCATTGGTTCGCCCTCTCTATACTGATCAATGTGGTCTGCCCTTTTACCACATACTCCTCACCGTTTGTCCAGTGACGCTTCATCCACCCCTCAATCACACCCTCAGAAACCCCAAGGGTGTCGGCAAATTTGGTTTTGCTAATTAGTGGGAGCATCCCTTTCCTCTCTTATCATCTGAAGCAGTTCTTCCAGGGCGCTTGCTATCCTGTCCAGATTGCTTATCAGTTCCTTTACCGCTTCCTGCTCGTCCATTGCCAAATACCCTGTCAAAGTTATCGTTGAATTTATCCATGTCGAATGGACGGGGTTTACTTCCCTTACTCATCATTCCTCTCCTTTCAGTGCTTTCTCAAGCCCTGCCTGTGCCGCGAGGGTGTGCTTCCGAGACACTCTGCGGTGGGCTGTCTCTATTACTTCCTTAAGCCGCTGGTTCTTCTGCTCCAGTTCAGCGATGCGCCCATGACACTCAGAACAGCACTTCAAATGATCACATCTCACCTCACCACCTCAGTCATCACCATGTCCAGCAGGAGCATGAACGCCATGCCCACCAGAAAGCTTGTCGGACCAATCCAACAGACGCTCCCGCCCAATTGCTCTCTCGAATGTTTTGCAGTGGGGGCAGTACCACCCACGCCGTATTTTGTTTTCTGCATTTACCACCTCTTCCATCTGCTCCAGACACCCGCAGGGCCTGGTTGTTAAGTTGTTCATCCCCATTGCCCAGCCATTGCGTCTGCTATGCCCTGATATGTGTAGCTACGAAGCTTCCAGCGATCATCACTGGGGGCCAGTTTGTTTTGCCCTGAGTCAGTCTGATTCCCCCAGCGCCTTTTACCGTTGACGATGCGGGGCGGGTAGTTGCTGGTTGGGACCAGTGGCGGGAGGCCACGCATCCACAGGCCAGTTTTTTTACTGGCATCCTCCCCAAACTGATGCGGGTGGATGTACTGCGGAGTTCCGAGAGCAGGCAGGCGCTTTGTGATTACGCCAACAGGATTCTCAATACACACCCTGGGTGAGTTTGCTTCCCACAGGCGGGTGACAAACTCCAAAGCATCCTCCCTGGCTTGCCGCCTTTCAGCACCAAACAACGTCCCTGGTTTTAATTTTTTGCCGGGGTCATCCTTGAAAGCCCACTCACCTGCACAAGTCAGGTAGGTACAGGGCGGGTGGGCTATTACCAGGTCCCAGCGATAGCCGAGCAACGGCAACACATCACCCTGATGGTGCGGTCCAGGAGACTCCGTGGGCAAAAGGTCACAGGATGTTGCATCGTGCCCCCTTGCAATGAACGCATCCCTAACCCGGCCTGAATACTCGCAGGCAATCAAAACTTTCATCTTTCCCCCATAAACCAGTTTTGTTCTTGATCTTGAAAAGTCAGTACCAGGCAGGTACTCAAGCCCACTCAACTCATCCATCTGTCTACGTTCACCCATGTTCCTGACTTCTTCAGTACGATCTCACTAGGCATCCGCATCCGCTGCTTCATCACAGCAATCACCTCGTCCGCAGTCAGTCGTTTGGGAATCATTGCTGGGTCCACAAACCGCCAGAAAATCTGCTGTGCCCGGTCAGCCGCAAACCCCCCATGCCAGAAGCACAGGTAGTCCGTTGCAATAGGAATCACCCCCGACTTAAATGTCACCGCCACACTGGGTGGCTTGCCCTGCTTCTTATGCACCTTCAGGGTGTACCCGGTGGGCCGTGCAGCCTCTGCCATCTTCAACTCAGCAGCCCGCTGCAACTTAATCTCACGCGGCCACTCATACCCACACTCACTGCACACACGCTGACCGGCATAGGCCAACGCATCACACTCAGGACAGGTCTTGAGTACCGGATCACCCGTACCCTTCCCAGGCTTGCGCGGTGGGGCCACATCCTCTACCGGACCCAACCGCTCCACGTTGCCGCCATAATCAATCAGCAGGCAGTTGTCCTTGTCAGGGTGGGGGCGTAACCCACGGCCACACATCTGGACCCATAGGCCAGGGCTACTGGTGGGACGCAGCAGGGCAATGAAGTCCACGTTGGTGGCGTCGAACCCGGTGGTGAACACACCCACGTTGACCAGGTACTTGATCTTGCCAGCGCGGAAGTCCTCCACAATCTGGTCACGCTCACCCGCCGGGGTAGTGCCAGTCACAATCACACCATCACCGCCCAGGAGGTCAAGAATCTCCTGCGCATGGGCCACGTTGACCGCAAACACCAGACCCGCTTCACGCTCCTGCGTCAGTATCCGAATCTCATCCACCGCCAGCCGGGTGGTGCGGGACTGCTTCTGCACCATCTCGTCCAGGCCCTTCACCACAAAGTCACCCATGCGCTTGCGGATGCCGGTGGTGTCGTAATGCTCCGTCACCGCCGCCGTGGTGAACTCACACAGCAGGCCACGCTTTTGCAGGGCACGGATGTCAGCACCAATCTGCTTGGCCGGGACGATGTGGGTGAAGGTCGCATGCTCACTCTCAGTCAGGAGGCCCTGGCCCACCCGGTAGGGGGTGGCCGTCAGGCCCAGCACCCGCACCTTGGGGTACAACTCTTCCATCGTCTCAATCAGGCGGGTGTAGTACCCATCAGCAGATTTGGGTGCCACCAGGTGGGCCTCATCTACCAGTATCAAATCCACCGGACCAATCGCGTCCAGGCGCTTGGCGATAGTTTGGATAGTTCCCACCAGGACAGTGTTGTCCGTGTCGAAACTATCCAAACCAGCGCAGCAGATACCCACATCCAGGTCAGGATTGACCGCATGCAGGGCACCTACGTTCTGCCGTACCAGTTCCTTACTGGGCACCAGCATCAGCGTCCGCTTGTCAGCAAACGTCGAGTGGATGTGGTCGCAGACCCCAGCGGCAATGTAGGACTTACCACTGCCAGTGGGGGCCTCGACACACAGGTGCTTGTCAGCCGGGAAGTTGCGCAGGAAATCCATCGACACATCGATGGCCTTCTGCTGGAAGTCACGGAATGTAGTCATGGTCCCCACACGCATCGATCTGTGCATCACGATCCAGCACCTTGCTGTGCAACTCACACACCCAAGTTCCCTTCGCACCGGCATAGCTGTGCCGACAGGTACGACAACCCACCTGGCCGGGTTCCTCTTTAAAGCAAACGTCCGTGTGGCTGCACCACTTGCAACGGAAGTCACTGGGGTTCTGTGCAATCCGTGGGGGTGGGTTGTTGCTGGCGATGATCCGCTCCGCACGTTCTAAATAGAACAGCGCAGCCTTCTCGTCATAGTCCGTTCGAACTGAAGTCCACTGCCTGGCACCCGGCGTACTCGCCGTCAGGTAGTGACGCTTCATCTTGAACTCATGCATGTACAACTGGGCCTGCGCCCAATACACCCGGTTCCACTGCTCCAGCACATCCTTCTCAGGATGATCCTGCTTCAGCTTCAAGAGCTTCTTGTACACCGCCTCACCGCAGGCCTTCGCCTCCCACACATGAGGGGTGGCAGGGGCCTCAACCAGACCTTTCCAGATCAGGCCGTCACAGTGACCACGGAAGTGACCGTCCACAGCCGCAAACCCAAACTGCTTGCCCGACACCGGGTCGTGGGTTTCCAGTTCGCATACCATCTTCAGACGCGCAGCCTGGGTGTCCTCACTGATGTGCCCATCCTCAAAACGGTACAGGGTGTCAACGTCAAACCAGACGTTGCTGTAATCACGGAACCCATACCACAAACGGCGGGGGCACTCGTTGCCAATCTCACTGGCACCGAGGTAGCCCCGACCCACAGAGGACTGGGCAAGCTCAACAGCAGCCGCCACAGCCTCCAGGGTCTTATCGCTGGCAATGATCTTGCCTACATCCATCAGCTAGACCACTCGCTGTTACCAGCACGGGGTGGGACAGCAGCCGCATCAGGAGCGTTAGCCGCCTGCTTGGGCAGGTAGTCGCCAATCTTGTTGGACGCCTCGTACCCACCAGACGCAGACTCGACCTTTACCTTGGCCTGAACAACGTGACCCTCTAAGTCAGCCGCACTCGTTACCGTGACCAGGCCACAGCCCAAGCACAGATTCTTCAGCTTGGCAACACCAAAGGAGTTGCTGGGTACAACATAATCCCAAACACGGCGGCTCTCATGCGGCCCATCAGCCACTTCCATAGCGACCTTCAACATGTCGTTTCCGGCCTTACTCTGTGTCTCCTGCACCTCCAGAATCCGCAGGGCGTACTGACCTGCCGGGAAGGGGGTAAAGTCACCAGATGGTGCGTCTGGTGCGTCTGCGGCGTTAAAGCCAGTGTCAAAAATTCCCATGTCAGTTACTCCTGAAGTTGTGGGATAAGGGATAGAAGCGGGTTCGCTCCTGGTTCGAAAACAACATCGTCACTGATGCCGAATCGATTCTTTGCAACCGTGGCAGGGCCACTGGTCAATTGGATGATGCGAGTGCCGTCAGACTTGGCGCGTTTCTTATCGCCGGTCCCATGAATCAGAGTGTTGATCCGCAGGTGGGCGCACAGGTCCACATCATCAGTAAAGGGTGCGAGGTATCGCTTGTTCATGCGCAGCGTCCAGCGGCTGTATGGCTCACTGTCCGGTGGGGTGATCTGCTCCTCACCCTCATGGGCGATGAACACAATGTGCATGTCACGGTGCTGGGACAGCTTGTCGCACAGGAATTTAAGTTGGCCCAGGCGCTCCGCACAGTACTGGTAGCCAGCACCATACCCACCCCGGCAAGCTGCCAAATTATCTTTGCCCTCATCCCGCATCAGTTCCGTCTCAACCATCCGAGACGCCTTGGTGATGGAGTCAATCACCAGGGTCTTGAAGTCGTGTTCACGGTCACCCACGGCACGGACCTGATCCAGTAAATCCTGGAACTTGTCTGCCACTGGGAAGGCGGGAACGGTGTCACCCACGCTAGCGAGGCCGTCCTCCGCACGGATGAAGATGGGGTTAGGAAAGAGCGCCGCCAGGGAGGTTTTACCTACACCGGCTGGGCCATAAATGGTGGCCGAAATAGGCCGCTTCCGCTGGGTGTCCAGCAGTTCTTCTAAGCTACTCATCGCTTTTAGGTTCCTTTATGGAAATGGAAGGCTTTGCCGGAGAGCTTGTCAGGCACTCGCAAACCTCGTGGTAGGTGCGCTCATCAATTGCTGCCAACTGATTGAGTGCGGGTTTCATGACGCTATAGCTGACCTTGAACAACTGCTCACGCAACTCAGAGTCCAGCTTGGCTACCCGGTCATGGTCGGCCTTGAAGTTGATCCGCTGGGTGGCAGATACCTTGTACCCATCCTGCTCAACCGTGTTGGTGCCCTCATCAGGCAGGCCAATCTTGGCGCACAGGTCAAAGGTCGCCTCGTCCAGGCGGGCCTGTGCGTTCCTGACCGCTGCCTTCGCTTCCAGCCAGTTCGATATCTCTGTCGTGCCATCCAGCCCAGCGCCAGCATTCGTTTCTGAGGTCGGTGCAGCCGACCACCAATCGTTTTCCATCATTCCTTACTTCCCTCCCGGCCTCGTAGAGCCTTTGTTGTGTTGAGTTCATGCACCATGTCCTCCACGGTGGTTGTCTTGATCATGGGGGTGGGCCTTGGCCCAAACCCTTTCTCAGCGCGCAGGGCATCGACCTTGGCCTGGTAGGTGTCGTTAAAAACCTCGCAGGACTCAGGATCGAAACGCGCCATTGCACTGAAAAACTGTTGTATTTCTTTGGTCACCGGATGCCTCTGGCTGGGGGTGATTAATTAACTTGAGGCCATAATAACTGGTAAACGAGTCGTAATACAACTGGTAAGTGGTAATTAAATGCAAAAAGATTTGCCCCTGCCTGAAAAAGCGACAGGTCTAGGGGGTGGGAAGGGGGGTTAGGACATCAGGCGCAGGACTAGATGGCGCAGTAGATCCAGGTCAGAACGGGACAGACGATCCTCCGACAGCAGGTCGATAATAGACTGCTGGGCCGGGTCGGATGAGTGGTAGTTTTCATTGTTCTGAACCAGCAGGGGCAACAGAGCCTCACCGATGTGAGTGATATCAGTAGACTCACAGCCTAGTATCCTGGCGATATCAGGCCCACGGCCTGGGGGCGCACCCTTCTGGCCCCACGCAGCCACAGCAGACTGGGACACGCCCAAGCGGTCTGCCAACTGCTGCTGGGTAATGCCAGCCTCGCGCATCCTGACGCGAAGCTCAGTACCCTTCGATTGATTGATCTGACTCATAACGTTAATTATTACTATTGTTTAGCAATAAATCAAATAACTTGGAGCTATAAGAAAGGAGTGGTAATATCTCCAAAAACAACCAATAAATGGTATTAAAAAGCAATGGAAAAGAAGAATAAACGCGGGCGACCACCTTTCAAATTAGCCACACCCACACGGGTTCATAGAGAATTATTATCCCACTACAACAATGACTTAGCGCAGATAGCCGCCGACCTGGGTGTGCAGAAGCGGGCGGTTGTTCGTTGGTTTCATGAGGGCAGCTTTCCCCTGCATCGTATCTATCAGTTATCACTGATCACGCACTTCAGTGCCGATGAATTGATGGTATTACACCGCAGGGGTGCAGCTTAATGAACCACCATGTATGGGATATGTGGGAAGCAGGCCTGTCTGTATTCCCAGTCGGATCACCGGCACTGTGCCCAGCAGGGGTGGACCCGCTGGAGTATTCAAAGCAGCCACTGGTGCCGTGGAAGGCCTACCAGGAGCGCCAGCCCCTGGAGTTAGAGGTTGAGAACTGGTTGCAGAAATATCCTGACTGCAACTGGGGCATCTGCACCGGCAACAAAATCAACGTGGTCGATGCCGACTCACAAGAGGCCGTAGAACGCATCGATACACGGGAGTGGATCACCTACACCCCCTACTACGTCCAGACCGGCAAGGGGAAGCACTACGTCTACCTGCACAACGGCCTGGATATCAGTAACTCCAGCAACCCACAGACCAAAGTGGATGTCAGGGGCAAGGGTGGCTATATCGTCGCTCCCGGCTCTATCCACGGGACAGGGGTGCAGTACACCCTGATGGGTCCAGAGGGTCCAGTGGACTTCTCAGAGGTGCTGGAGCATGCCCCTAGTATCAAGGCCGGTGATATTGAGGCACTCCAGGGTAAGGTCATTGTGGAGGCCGTTTCCAGCGGGGTGGATGAAGGTGGGCGCAACAACAACCTGGCGCGCAACATAGGCCAGTGGCTCAACGAGACGCTGGACCTACAGATTGTCATGGGCAAGGCTATTGCCCTCAATGACCAGAACAACCCGCCCCTGGGCGAGGCGGAGGTCCGCAAGACCGTCCTGTCCATGTTCCAGACCCACGCACTCAAGATGGACAACGACTTCGTTGCCCATTATGAGGAGGCACCCAACGACACCATCACCCCCATCTGTTTGGACCGCATCAAGACAAGCCCACCAGCCAAGCCCAGTGTCATGGGGCGCTTTCCTATCGGCCACACCAGTGCCGTGGTGGCGATGGGCGGGGCAGGCAAGTCCACCTGGTTGATCCGACAGGCCGTCCAGTACGCCTACGAGGAGGGCGGTCACACCCTCATCATCAGCGCCGAGGATGATGTTGATGACTACGCCAACAAAATCCACAACGACATCTTCACCCGCAACATCGATGGCCTTATCCATGACGTAGACCCCGGCCATATTGCCAACAAGATTGCCGTAATGAATAAGCGCGGGTCCGGTGCCAAGCTCATTGAAGAGCGTATGGGCCTGAAGGTGCCATCCAAGTGGGCCATTGGCCTGGTTGACACCATCGACCCCATCTATACCTGCATCATCATCGAAACCACCAGCCGCTTTGCCGGGGGTGATGAGTCCAACGCAGACATGGAAGCCATCGTTGCCGCCTGCGACCACATTGCCAGAACCCTTGGCGTGGCCCTGGTCCTTGTCCACCACACCGGCAAGTCACAAGCCAGAGAGGGCCAGGCAGACCTGTACTACGGGCGCGGTGGCTCAGCCCTTGGCGATAACACCCGCTCCATGACCGTCCTACAGGTGATGGACTCCACCGACAACTGGAAAGACACCGTGGCATCCCATGAGATTGACCAGGAGATGCTGGTTGAGGGGCAGTACGTCCAGGTGGCCCATGTCCGCATGTCCTACGGCCCCTGCCTGCCACCCACCGTTTTCCTGAAGCGGTCCGGCATCTGCAACGGACCCATGATGCAAAAGGTTAAGCAACTCACCAGCGAGGACAAGGCGGCTGCTGAGAAGGCGCGGCTGAAGGCGCGTGAAGCGGCTGTCATGGCTGCGGTTCTGAAATACATCAAGGCCAAAGATGGCCGGGTGCAAAAACGTAATTTTCTGGAAAACCAATACAAGGAAACCAGCTTTTCCAGAAACGTGGTTCGCGCGTCTGTCTCCGACATGGTGGACAACGGCGATTTAGTAGAAGTGTCCGTCAAACCTCCCAAAGGTGGGCAGGCGGCGGTTTTTTTAGCAATTAAAGGAGCATAGATATGCAGATATTTGATTTACCAGTACACCCGGCAGCGGATGTCTTTCCCATGCTGGACAACGATGAGTTGGCTGATCTTGCGGCAGACATCAAGGCCAATGGCTTGCAACACCCAGTAGTGGTGGGCCAAGTCGATGGCGTTGAGATGCTGATTGATGGGCGCAACAGGCTGGCGGCTTGCAAGCTGGCGAAGGTAGAGCCAGAGGTTAAGCAGTTGAATGGGCATGACCCAGAGGCGCTGATCCTGTCCGAAAACATCATGCGGCGGCATATGACCAAGGGGCAGCGGGCAATGGCTGTGGCGATGATGTATCCAGAGGGGCAGCAGGGGAAGAAGGACAACATCGCAAAACTTTTGGGAAGTGGTGAGTACCTTCGCCAAGCCCGCACCGTCCTGAAGTATGCCCCCGAATACACCGATGCCGTCCTGGCTGGTGCCAAGTCCCTGTCTGAAGCCTACGAAGAAGCCAAGCACCGCAAACGTGCAGGTAACGATGACACTGACAAGCTGGAGTGGCTGAAGGGTGAGGCACCAGACCTTGCCGATAAAGTGGTCGAGGGCGAACTTACCTTAATTGGCGCAATTGCCGAGCATCATGAGCGTGAGCGTCAGCGTGAAATGGAGCGCGCTGCCCTTGCTGGAAATCTGCGCGAAGTCCATGTGCTTGCTGAATCCCTTCATTCAGCGGCGAATCGACTGTCAGTTGTATCGCTTATTACTGAGTTTTCAAAAGACTACGAGAAAACCACATCCTTTGAGGCTGGCGAGTTTATTGAATCCCTTGACCTGCTTGAGCAGGGCATTAAATCACTTAAAAACGACCTTGGAGGTCAACAATGAAATTCAATCATAAATTAAAGCCGGAAGTTAGCGAGTACCTTCATGGTGCAATCAACTCACAACTGGATTCGATATCTGGTACAAGCACATCGCCAAGAGATATCGAGAGCGCGGTAAAGACTGCTCTTCTCACAGATTTCGATAATAACGAGCTTCTCAACCATATTGTTGATCAGGCTGTGCGGTCAGCGGTCAGCGCGTCAATAGACGCAAAGTCTAGTGAGAAGTTTGACGAGGACCAGGGCGCGCTATTTAACTCGTCGTTCATGGAATCAATCCTAAAACAGGATGACGGTAATATTTGCAAGCACAAAGACGCAAACTGGGACTTGATGGTTAGTCGTCGCCGCCGACAGCAAAAGCACTTAACCGATGCTGAAAAGAAGCTGGCGTTGACTGACAGCAGGATGCTGGCGCTTAAGACTGCTGGAATGCAGGACGATCCGAAAATGACAATCGGAGAGGCCGTCAAAATACTCGAAGGGCGCAAGCGGTGAGCCAGTATAAAAGGTGCGCCGTTTGGGTTTTGGCGCACCTTGGCGCACCTTGGCGCACCTTATCGGGATACACAAATGATGCTGTGTAGGCGCTTGCGCAAGCAAGGTGCGCCAGCACTGTATCTACTACTAGGCGGCGCACCTTTTGGCGCACCTTTTGGTACACCTTGGTGGGGAAATTGGAAGGTGCGCCGTAAAGGTGTGCCGTTGATGGGGAAATGGGGGGCGTTTTGGACAAGTTAAAAGGTAGGTCGGAGGAACTGGATCAGCAGTTGTTAATCAACTGGGTGCTGCGGACCTATGGCAAGGAGGTGGAGCAGTGGATGCACCACAGTCCGAATGGGGGAAGGCGTGATGGGGTCGTGGGGGCCAAGATGAAAGCGATGGGAACTAGGCGGGGATTTCCCGACCTGGTGCTCTATGTGGGGCGGGGGAAGTATGTCGGGCTGGTGGTCGAGATGAAGCTGGGGAAGGGGAGGCCCTCCAAGGAACAGAACGGGTGGCTGAACCATCTGGAGGGGGAGGGGTACTCATGTCATGTCTGTTACGGACTGGACGAGGGGGTCGAGGCTATTTCTCGTTATCTAGAACTGCCCTGTCCAGTGCGCGGATGATCCAGGGGGAGAGCTTGCCGGGTCTGGAGGCCTGCTCATACGCCCGCTTCTGTTCGGGGGTGACGCGGATATGGATGGTGCTGACCTTGGGGTTGGCCTTGGCCGCGTGACGCTTGCCGGTGTTCCCGTGGGGTTTGGTGTCTGTCATGGGGTTCTCCCTAAACGAGTGAGGCGAGGGTGATTAGCATCACGAGGGTGAACAGGCCCCAAGCGTAGTGTTTTGCGCCAGTGGTAGGCTTGCTGGCCCTGTGTGGGGTGGAGATGTAAGGCCTCGCCATCTCAGCCATCTCTGCATCGATTGCCCTCTGCTCCAAGCCAGTCCGTACCCATACCCATCCAAACCAGGTCACCAGCAACACCACCGCTATGGGTAGGGCCGGTGGGTAGATCACGCACAGAATGGCGAATAGTATTAATTCAGTCATTTTCTCTCTCCTCTGGGCTGCTGCCCTCAACTCAATGACGCCATTATCACTTATTATTGGTTAATTGTCAACACAAATAATAGGTAATACCACTAAAAAGTGATATAACTGCCAATGTGTAAATGACCAAAACGATCATTTAATGGGTTATGTGAGCGAATATGTCACTAAAAAGGGTGTTTACTAGGCGGGCGGGTGCGCCCACCGCCGAAAAGTTTTCAGCCCCTGGCTCGACCGGATCGGGCCAGGTGACGGCTAATGACACCCTGCTCGGCCAGAGTTGGTCATAAAGTGAGCAATAATGGCGTTATTAGTGCGCCTAATCTCCATTATGTTAAATAGCGGTTGAATAATTAAACTGCAAGGGCAAGGGAGGGGCAAAACCCACCCCCCCGGCGGTTTCTGAGCGAGTCGGTCGGGTGGGCGCAAGTCCACCCCCCAAAATTTTGAGGTGAAAAACTTTGGCTGAAGAGAAGAAACGACCGGGCCTCAAACCAGGCCAACGCCACTCAGGCCAGTTCGTCAAGGGCGACCCCCGCAGGTCCAATACTGGCAACCGCAAGCATGCTGACATCATTGACTTCCGCAAGAAGATAATGGCCCGCAGTGACGCCGCCCTGGAGGCTCTGGACTACCTCCTAGACCTGAACAACAAGGACATCTCCGCCAAGGACCGCCGGGAGACGGCAGAGTTGGTATTGAACCACGCCCACGGGCGACCTGTGGACCGGATAGCCATTGCCACTCTGGATGGGAACATTGATGGCCCCACGGCCAATCTGGACCTTCCCACGTTGCGTCAGCGGGCGGCGAGTTTGATCAGCCGGATTGACGATGCCAAGGATGTGACGCAGGTGGTTGATGAGCAATAACCTTGCCCTGGCCGACCTGTCTGATCAGGACCGTGCCCTCCTACAGGAGTTGATGCGGTATGAGCGGGCGTTGGATAGCTTGGGTGGGTTCCGTCAGTTCATGGAGTCCACGGGTCACAATGACTTTGCGTACCCCCATGAGAAGCACCATGCGGTGGTAGCGGAGCATCTTGAGCGTGTGGTGAGTGGGGAGATTAACCGTCTGATGGTGTGTTTGCCGCCGGGTGCGGCGAAGTCCACGATTGTGAGCATTCAGTTTGCCACTTGGTGGTGGGCAATGAATCCCGGCCATCATATTTTGCGTTGTTCGGCCACGCAGTCGTTGGCTGAGAAGTTTGCTCGTCGGTGTCGTGCAGCGATTATGACGGACGAGTACAAGCGTCTGACGGGCACGGAGATTGATAAGTCCCATCAGAGTGTATCCAGCTTTGGCAATATGGCTGGTGGGACGATGACGGCGGCTGGTGTGGGCACTTCTATTGTGGGTTTGCGTTCGAATCTGTCCATTCTGGATGACCCGGTCAGTTCGTTTGAGGCGGTGCATAGTGAGACGCAGCGTCAGGCGGCGTTGGACTGGTATCGCACGGAGTATCGTTCTCGTCTTATTCCTGGCAGTCCTGAGATTATTGTGACCACCCGTTGGCATACGGATGACATTCCTGGTGCGATTTTGAAGTCGGAGGAGGCTGGCACCTGGACGGTGGTACGGATTCCGATGGTGTGTGATTCGGATGATGATCCGATAGGTCGGAAGGTTGGTGAGCGGTTGTGGCCGCAGTGGTTTACGGACCGGATGGTTGAGGAGGCCCAGCGTGATCCTGAGCGTTGGGCGGGCATGTATCAGCAGGTGCCGCTGACATCTGAGGGTGACTGGTTAAATCCAGATGACATAGAGGTTGTGGATGAGGCTCCCAGTCATTTGAATTTGAGTGCTGGGTTGGACATTGCGATGACGGATGGTCGTGGTGACTTTTCGGTCTGTGTGGTGGCTGGGATGGATGCCAAGGGCACGATGTGGTTGGTGGACATGTGGCGTGATCGTGTGACGCCGGACAGCATTGTGAACAATCTGGTGCATCTTCATGGGAGGCACAATTTGCGTGAGGTGCTTTTGGATAATGATGTGGGTGCGAAGGTGTTTAAGAACCTGGCGCACAAGATATTGATGGAGCGCCGTCAGTATTTGCCGTTGGTGGATATGCCGATGCGGGGTCAGGACAAAGAGGTTCGGGCGGCTGCGTTTCGGGGTTTGGCGAAGATGGGTGGTGTAAAGATGGTGCGTGGGCCTTGGAACACGGACTTGTTGCGGGAGATCAGTGAGTTCCCGTTTGGTGATCACGATGACATTGTGGATGCGTTGGGCCTGTTGGGTCGTAGGGCTGCTGCGATGGGTAAGGCGGGACCGACTTTGGCTCCGCAGGGTAGTGAGATTGAGGCGGCATTTATTGAGGAGGATGGTCGGATGTACACACGGGCGTCTTTGGATGATATGTGGGAGCAGCCTGTGCGGAAAGGGACGTTAAGGATATAGGAAGATGAGTGATTATAGTGAGCAGGACAAGAACCCTACGGGTAAGACCCCGTCCCAGTGGCACAAGCATTGGGGTCGTGAGATGGAAGCGGCTGAGAAGCGTCTGCGGAAGTTTCTAAAGCAGGGTAACAAGGTTGTTGAGCGGTATTTGGACCAGCGTGTTGATCAGGACATGAATGGGCAGCAATCGCGCCTGAATTTGTTCTACACCAACGTCAGCACCCTCCAGAGCATGCTGTATGGCTCTGTGCCGAAGATTGAGGTCAGTCGTGAGCATCATGACCCTGATGACGATGTGGCCCGTGTAGCGTGTCTGATGTACGAGAGGATGCTCCAGGCAGATGTGGAGCCGTCAGGTGAGAATCTGCCTACGGTATTGAAGGCGTGTTTGCAGGATCGTTTGTTGCCTGGGTTGGGTATAGCGCGGGTGCGTTATGACTTTGAGACGAGCATGGTCACAGTGATGAATCCTGAGACGATGCAGCCTGAGCAGATTGAGCAGGTGTCGTATGAGGATGTGCCGGTTGATTATGTGCATTGGCAGGATTTCCGGTGGGGTTGGGCGCGTACTTGGGCTGAGATTCCCTGGATGGCGTTTCGGGCGTATTTGACGAAGGATGAGGCGTCGGCGCGTTTTGGTGATGACCGTGCTGAGAAGCTGGAGTACAAGAACCAGACACCGGAGGGTGAGGACGAGCGTGGTGGTGATAGTGACCAGCAGAGCAATGTCCAGAAGGCAGAGATTTGGGAGATTTGGAATCTGTCTGACCGCCGGGTGTATTGGTGGAGTGCGGGTTGTGACTATGTGTTGGACATCAAGGATGACCCGTTGGGTCTGATAGGTTTCTGGCCGATTCCCAAGCCGCTAATTGCCAACAATACGACCAAGTTGTTCATACCGAGGGCTGATTTCATTCTGGCCCAGGATTTGTATAACGAGGTGGATGAGTTACAGACGCGGATCAGCGTTATCACCAAGGCCATCAAGGTGGTGGGTGTGTATGACCAGTCGGCGTCGAGTCAGGTGGGTAGGATGCTCAAAGAGGGCATCGAAAACGACCTGATTCCGGTGGATAACTGGGCAATGTTTGCTGAGAAGGGTGGTTTGCGTGGGGCGATTGATTGGTTCCCGGTTGAGACAATTTCTGCGGTCTTGCAGCAGTTGCAGGGCATTCAGCAGCAGAAAATCCAGCAGTTGTATGAGGTGACGGGTCTGTCGGACATCATGCGTGGTGGTGCGACTGACCAGTATACGGCGGCTGCGACCCAGGGTATGAAGATGAAGATGGGTTCTATCCGCGTTCAGGCCTTGCAGGATGAATTTGCCCGTTTTGCCAGTGATTTGGAGGCCTTGAAGTCGGAGGTTATCAGCAAGCACTTCTCTGAAGAGTCGATTTTGAAGCAATCTGGCGCTCAGTTCCTGTCGAAACCGGATCAGGAGTTGATTATGCCTGCGCTTCAGTTGATGAAGTCGCCGGAGGTGGCTTGGCGGGTGGATATCCGGCCTGAGTCGATTGCGATGGTTGATTATGCGCAGTTGAAGTCTGAGAGGACGGAGTTTTTGACGGCGATGTCAACGTATATCCAGTCTGCGCAGGCGGCGGTGAACAGTATGGGTCCGACAGCGTTGCCGGTCCTGATGGAGTTGATGAAATGGGGTATGGCGGGCTTTAAGGGTGCCAATTACCTGGAGGGCATTATGGACCAGGCCATCCAGACGGCGATCCAGTCATCCCAGCAGCAGGGTCAGGAGCAGGAGCAGCCTTCGCCGGAGCAGATGAAGATGCAGACGGAGCAGATGAAGCTACAGGGTCAGCAGCAGAAATTGGCCGGTGAGATTCAGAAGATTCAGGCCAAGTCTGCGGCTGATATGCAGTCTCAGCAAGCTAAATTACAGGCTGAGATTGCCAAGATACAGACTGACAGTCAGGCCGATATGACACTGGAGCAGACCCAGGCTCAGAATCGATTGATTGAGATCAGTCGGGAGTTGGAGGCGAGTATGGCTGAGATACAGGCGGCGATGCGGGCTGACCTGACGGTGGAGCGGGCACAGGCATCGTTTGACATCCAGTCCCAGCAGAACGAACACCAAAATAACCTTGTGGAGGTGAGAACCAATGCCGCGTTGGCGTCAAACAATCAATCCCGAAACGGGTAAGAGTCAATTCATTCCGATTGATGAAGTGGCAAGGCGACAGAGCGGAGCCTATTTACAGGGCGATATTCAGTCTTTTGTTAGTCCTGTCGATGGGTCTGTTATTTCTGATCGAAAGCAACTTAGGGAGCACAACCTGCGGCATGGGGTGGTGAACTCAGCAGAATTTAGCCATGCGTTCAATGAGCGCAAGGCTAAAGAGCGGGAACGCGCGGCGGCGAATGACCGCAAGGCGGTGAAGAGAGAGTTATATGAGCGACTAATTAGAGCAGAACGGGGCGAACAATGAGCGAGATAATGAATGACCTGGCCGAGGCTTGGGAGGAAGTTGAGAATGAGAACACTGATGAAAACGAGGTTCATGCAACCTCAAGTGAATCCGACAGTGCCGACATCGAAGGAGGAGCCTTTGCCGGAGCAGACGATGGCAGTGACGCAGGAGGTGCCGGACCAGATGTTGACGGCGAGGGAGTGCAACCGCATGACGAACAACATAGTCTTGGCGAACAGGATGTCCAGAAAGACGAGGTCGCTTCCCTAGACAAGCCACCGGCTGGGTTATCCCCGGCGGCGCGTGAGGTGTGGAATGAGGTGCCTAATGCGGTGCGTGAGCATATTGCCGGGTATGAGAAGCGGATGGAGGGCATGGCGCAGAAGTATAGTCATGATGCCAACCGTGCGCAGTCGATGGATAAGGTGTTGCAGCCCTTTTCGCAGCTATTTGCTATGGGTGGTGGGCCGCAGAATGTGATGCCTGGGTTGTTGCAGACGGCGTCCATCCTCCAGATGGGTTCTCCGCAACAGAAGGCTGACCAGGTGGCAAACTTGATCAAGCAGTTTGGTGTTGATATCCAGTCCCTGGACCGTGTGTTGGTGGGTAAGGCCCCACCCCCAGAGCAGCAGCAGGCCAGCCAGGTTGAGCAGTTGGTCAATCAGCGGTTCCAGCAGATGCAGCAGCAGCAGCAGCAACAGGCGCAGCAGCAGCAGATGCAGCAGTCTGCCAGTGAGATTCAGTCCTTTGCTTCAGACCCCAAGAACGAGTTCTACCGGGATGTGCGGGCAGAGATGGCTGACATTATGGACATGGCGGCAAACCGTGGTCAGGAGATGAGTTTGCAGGATGCCTACCAGAAGGCCTGTCAGCTTCACCCAGAGGTGTCCAAGATTGTGACAGCCCGTAACAGCCAGGCGCAGGTCAATCAGCGTAGGCAGGCTGCTACGAGCATTCACGGCACACCGGGCGGTGAGGGTGGTGGTATGCCCGCAGATAACATGCGAATTGCCCTAGAAGAGGCATGGAACAATTCTGGTAGAGTGTGATATATTACTTGTGGGTGATATCAATCAAGTGGTATGACCCACAGTTTTTAGGACAGGCTATTCAAGCGGCTTTTCCGTCAGAGGCGACCATTCAAGCGGTCATCTGTAAGTGTGTTTATTACTTTTAACTGATAGGAGAGGCAAATGACCTTCCCCAATATCAGCGACATCGTCGCTACTACTATCGAGAGCCGCACTCGTAAAATCGCGGACAACGTCACCGAGAACAATGCCCTTCTCAAGAAGCTTGAGATGAAAGGCAAGATCAAGCCGTTCTCTGGTGGTTACAAGATTCTTCAGGAACTCTCTTTTGCCGAGAACTCTAATGCCGGTTGGTATTCTGGTTACGACATTCTGCCTGTGGGCGTCAGCGATGTAATTTCAGCCGCTGAGTTCAACATTAAGCAGGCTGCTGTACCCGTTGTGATCTCTGGCCTTGAGATGCTCCAAAACTCTGGCCGTGAGAAGATGATCGACCTGATGGAGTCTCGCATAAGCGTGGCTGAGTCCACTATGTCCAACCTCATCTCTGAGGGCCTGTACTCTGACGGTACTGGCGCTGGCGGTAAGGAGATCGATGGTCTGGATGCAGCGGTTCCCATCGACCCGACTACGGGCACTTACGGCGGTATTGATCGTTCTACCTGGACGTTTTGGCGTTCCAAGGTGGATGCGTCTACCAATATCGACGCCACCAACATCCAGGGTGTATGGAATGGCATGTGGGCCTCACTGGTTCGCGGTGCAGATCGTCCTGACCTGATCATGGTGGATAACAGCATGTGGGGCAACTACTTGGCTTCCCTCCAAGCACAACAGCGTTTTACCGACACCAGCACTGGCAACTTGGGCTTCCCAACTGTCAAGTACATGGATGCGGACGTTGTTCTGGACGGTGGTATCGGTGGTTATGCAACTGCTGGCACTGCGTACTTCCTGAACTGTGACTACCTGCACTACCGTCCGCATTCGAACCGTAACATGGTGTCACTGTCACCCAATCGTCGTTATGCGACAAACCAGGATGCTGAAGTGCAAATCCTGGCATGGGCTGGCAACCTCACTTGTTCGGGTGCGCAGTTCCAGGGTCGGATAATCGACTCAACGCCTTAAGTGGTTCGCCCCGCCCGCCTGGGACTTAAACCTCCAAGGCGGGCTTTGCCTCTTCTCCGGGAGGGGCCTTTTTGGAGTAATTATTGCCAGATACGCGGCGGTTAGCTAAAAGCGGGATGTTATCTCGCACAACAACCCATAGGTGACAAAATGAACAGCCCAACAGCTTATGCAGACAATATAGAGATCGTTATTCGCTCAGGCGAGGTAGCGGCTAACTGGGGTACTGGCATGGATTACGGAGCATCTAATGCGCCTGGAGTCGGTGTAGCAACAGACAACTCCAATCTGGAGCAATCCCTACCTAGCTGGACACTGCTTGACCAAGATGGCGATGCGCGTACACCGCAGGTCAGTCAGGTTATTGGCGGGGGTGGCCCAGCAGGATTGTCAGGAAAGGGGTTGCAGCCTGTAGAGGTTGTTGCCAATAACGAATCGGGTGATGGGGGTATTTCGGCATCCCAAGAGGCCCATTTAGTCACTCTGGCCGCAGGCTGGGTTGGCGTAACACCACCCCCATAACGGAGAATTATCATGGCTCAATCAAAAATTAGCTTTTTCGTAGATGATGCTTCAGTTACAGCAATGACCACTCGCGTTCCTGGTGCAATATTTAATAGTGGAGCCTTTGCAGGTGGCGGCAATGCGCCTGGAATTGGTATCTCCACGGAAAACGCTGGCCTTGCTGAGTCACTGCCTAACTGGACGCTGCTTGACCAGTTCGGCAATGCCCGTGCTGCACAGCGCAGCCAGTGCATTGGTGGCCCTGGAATTAGCAGCCCGAGTGAGTCTGACGGTCAGGAGGGAACACTTCCTGCTGCAACAATTCGGCTTGTGAGCAATAGTGACTTGTCCACCGCTGCCGAAAAAGCGGCTAACCCTAATGTAGATGGCTCGTTAGCCTTCCCACTGCTGGGTGCTAACCTGACTGATCTTGCTCTTGGCTGGGTTGAAGGCACATAAGCAACAAGCTTTCTGCCGGTGCTAATGCAGGCGGTCTTTATAAGACTGCCGCTGGTCTTGCTGGATGGGCTGATTCACCCAGCGTGTTACTAATAATAACCCGCAGTTGTGCGGTAACAACGTAAAGCCCCAAAGAGGGCATATCAAGAGGGCAACATCATGCTACAAGAAAGTGATTATGGAATGACGGATATGGCAATGCAGGGTCAGCAGGGGCGTTTTTCTGCTGACGATACATTGCTGGTGAAGTTTTACATGCACCCCGGCCTGAACCAGGCAAAGACGAAGACAGAGGGTCGCCCCATCTACGAGGAGCGTCCTTATGTCTCTATCATGCAGCCGGGTAACAAGGACAGCATTATCCAGCGTCCTGCCACTGAGCGGGATAAGCAGCGTTTTTCACGCCACTGGGAGAAGTTCCAGTCCCGTGAGAAGGATGAGGGTATTGAGGGTACTTTGCTTGAGGAGTGGCCTGGTTTGACTCGCTCCCAGGTGGAGGAGTTGAAGTACCTGAACATCCGTACCGTCGAACAGTTGGCGAATGTGTCCGACAGCAATGCGCAGGGTGTGATGGGTGTGAATATGCTTCGCCAGAAGGCTGCGGCCTACCTGGAGACGAGCAAGGACAACGCCACGGCAGAGGCTTTGGAAGCCGCGAATGCCCGCATCGATGAGCTTTCTAAGATCATCATCGACTTACAGAATGACGCACCATCCAAGCGCAAGACTAAAAAGAAGGAAGATACTGATGAAGTGTCCTAAGTGTGACGAGGTCTTGGTGATACCGGCTGGCAGGTCCAAGCCGGTACATGCCTGCGCAGAGAAGCCCAAGCGCAAGACTAAAAAGAAGGAAGCTCCAGAGGAGTAACTCATGGCCCGTTTCTCAACTGCCAATGACATCATCAACCGTGCTGCCGTGGAGGTGGGGCTTAATGCCGACACCGATCCGGTGGCGTCTACGGATGAGACGTATATCCAGATGTTGGCGTTGCTTGACTCACTGGGCCAGGAGTTGGTGAACCTGCACAACTGGCAGGGCTTAAAGAGCTTCATTGATGCCACAACGAATGCGACAAGCTTCGACACTCAGTTGGGTAGCGGGGTAACAATCGGCACGGGCGGTATCTACGACCTACCGGATGACTTTGACCACATGATTGACCAGACGGGTTGGGATCGTACCAACCGGGTGTCTCTTGGTGGGCCGTTGTCCTCGCAGGACTGGTCATACCTAGCGGGTCGTGATCTGGTGTCACAGTCTATCTATGCTTCTTTCCGGCTGGTGGACAATAAGCTGGCCCTTTACCCCCAGCCTGCCCCTGATGGGCTGAGAATCACCTTTGAGTATATGTCTAGATTCTGGGTGCGTGAGCAGGGCCAGAGCGTAAACAACCGTGAAACGGTAGGCAGTGGTTCGGACCTTGTTATGTACGACCCCCTACTGACCATTAAGTTCTTAAAGCTCAAGTTCCTTCAGGCCAAAGGCCTGCCCGCAGGTGATGCGGCGATGGAGTTTGAGACGATGCTGGAGTCACGCATTGGTAAGTCTGAGGGAGCGCCGGTCTTGAACGCCTCCCACAGGTCGCGTGGCTATCCTTACCTGTCTCCTTATTACAACACGGGCGACAGTGGCTTTGGGGGCGCTTAGGTGTACTCTCGCCAGCGCACTTTAGGCCGCTTAGGTAGGTCTGCCCCACCGGCTGTTCAGGCATTCACTATCCCCGCCTCTGTGGCCGGTGTGGACGCCTTCAGCAGCTTGATGGCGATGGCACCCGATGCCTGCATCTACACCTACAATCTGATGCCGGTGGAGTATGGCCTGCGTCTGCGCAAGGGTTACCGTGAGTGGGTGACCGGGTGTATTGAATCACCCCGTCGCGGCACGGGTGAGGTTCGCACCATCATTCCTTTTGAGTCGAACATTCAGGATGCCGCCAACGACAGGCTGTTTGCGGTCACGGATGAGGGCATCTGGGATGCCACGTTGTTTAATAACACCGAGCCTAATCAGGTTGCCGTGTTTACGCAGACGAATGATCCGGCGGGTCGTGGCGTCTGGTGTGAGTTCACGGGTGATGCGGCAGACGCCCCTGGACTGCGCGGCCACTACATGTTCTACGCTGATGGGCTGAATGGCATTTGGCAGTACGAGGAGGCCACTGATGCCTGGGTACAGCCGCCGTCTGGTATAGGTGATGGTGATTGGTGGTACTACGCCACCCCCGCCGATGAGCAGAGCAGTACACGCAGCGCGTTTCCTGTGGATAACGTGGCGTTTGTCATGGTGTTCAAGCAGCGTATCTGGGTCATTCTTGAGGATGACGATGATGCCTATTATCTGAACGTGGCTGCAATCTCTGGTGAACTAACTCGATTCTTTTTTGGATCCAAGATGCCCCACGGCGGCAACCTGATGGGCCTGTGGACCTGGACTCTGGATGGGGGTGCGGGCCTTGACGATTACATGGTGGCTATCTCCCGTGGTGGTGATGTAATTATCTACCAGGGAGGTGACCCAGAGCTTGATGGTGGGACCACTCCTTGGTCGATTACCGGCGCATGGTTTGTGGGCGAGGTGCCTGAGTCCCGGCGTATTGTTCAGGACTTTGGCGCGGAGTCGTTCATTCTCTCCACCTACGGCCTGACTAGTTTGCGCAACCTGCTCCAGGGCGCCCCGGTGGACTCTTCTACAGCGGATAGCGCGTCCCAGAAGGTGAACAGGTTCCTGCGCCAGGACGTTAATAATGGCAAAGATTTCCGTCAGTGGCAGTTGATCACTAACCCGTCTGATGGGTTTATGCAGATCATTACGCCGTCACCCCTTAACACGCCGTTTGTGCAGTACAACATGAACCTGAACACGGGTGCTTGGGGTAACTGGGAAGATGTGCCCATCACCTGCGCGGACAACGCCTCTGGCATGTACTTTATGGGTGCAGCCGCTGCGCACAAGGCTGGCTGTGTGCTGTTGTATGACGGTGAGTTGGATGGGACGACCATTCGGGGTGTTGAGGAGTTTGTGCCCAACGCGCCGACAGGTGATTCTGAGTGGACGCAGACGTCCCCTAGCACCAACGAGTATGTCTGTGCCAATCCAGGCGGCACCACGGTCACCACTGAGATTGATATTGGTTTCACCTCTGTGGTGGACACCAAGTACCTGATCTCCTACACGGTATTGACTACCACCCCAGAGGCTGAACACGGGGTAGCGTTTGGCTTGCTTAATACGGCAGATGCGCCTGCCAACAATGGTTCAGGTATCTTCAGTGAGATTTACAAGGCAGAGACAACCAGCTCCATAGTGACATTGATTGGCGGCACCACGCTAAATGCAACGATCACTGATATCAATGTGCGCCTTGCTCCACAACTGGGTACTGCCATCGATTTTCGCACCCTGACATCGTTCCAGTCGCTGGGTGAGCATGCCAGCTTTAAGCGTGTGGGTATTGCGCGGACGCTGGGTATATTGGCTGGCACGGCAGAGTTTAATATCAACGCGGTGTATGACTATGCGATTGAGTCACAGGTATTGCCGCCCAAGCAGGTTCCCCAGGCCGGGTTGAATGTGTGGAACTCAGCCTTGTGGGATGAGTTCACCTGGGACTTTAGTGTGGAGGGTAAGTCCTTCCCTGTGGGTACACTGGGTATGGGTCGCTCTGTTGCTATAGCGATGAGAGGCAACGCCAACACCCGCATCAACGTGGTGGGGTGGGATTTGCTACTGACCACAGGAGGCTACCTGTAGTGATTCAGTTTAAGCCTCTAACAGAAGAACACGAGTGGCAGTGGATATGGGAACGCGCTCATCCAATGGCCGTCAAGGATACGCAAGGGATTGTGGCTTATGACGATGCAACAAGGAAAATCGCAGCTATCGTGGTCATGGATTCATGGACGCCATCAGGCTGTCAGACCCATTTCGCCATTGACAACCCAATGGCAATCAAGCGCGGGCTATTTCGCGAGGTTGCTATTCATATTCATGTTGTTTGTGACCGCCGTTATATATTTGGGCTTATTCCTGCCAACAATGATGCTGCTCACAAGTTTGATCTCAAGATGGGATTTGAGGAAGTTGCCAGGATTCCTGAAGGTTACGACATTGGCGTGGACTACATCGTGGTCAGACTGGCTAAAGAAGATAACCGCTGGCTACCAGACGAGTTTAAAGAGGAGCTTGCAGCATAATGGCTAAAGACCCAGCAAACAACGTGTTGCAGGACAGCACGTTTACAGGATTTAGTGAGGATAATTCTACTGTTCGCGTATACAACCCGATTACAGGTCAGTACGAAGTTAGGGCGGTAGATAACTGGAAAGAATACAACCCAGCGGGTGACAACACCAACTGGATGTATACCCCAGAAGGTACTCGCGTTCTTGGATTAACTCCTGAAGGCTACGAAGAATACGGCAACTACAACAACGAGCCTGGGTTTGACCATGCGTGGCAGGCTGGGTATGTGCCTCCTGACTCCTCTGGTGGTGGTGACCCATATTTAACGCTAGGCCCTGGTGACCGTGAATCCAATGGAGGCACTGCCACCCAGCCCCCAAACAACCAGCCGCTGGACCCTATCGTCAACGAGCCGACGAATGATTGGCCTGAGTACGACAGTATTGGTTATGAGAACGTCCCAGCACCAGACGGTGATGGGGAGTTTGACAAGTGGCATGGCAAAAACAAACAGCGAGACACTAGCTGGAACTGGGACTTCTTCAGGGACAAGGCTGGAGGTGACCGCCAGTGGGGCGGCTATGATACCGACTACCAAGCCTTTGAACGCTACCAGCCTGGCATGGACTCCCCTTGGGGGATGCCCAACATAGAGGGTGGGAACGAGGACTTCTACCAGCAGCAGTTCGTCAACCAGTTGCGGGACGAGCAGAGCTTCCGCAGCCGCCAGCGTGAGTCGCAGAAAACAAAGGCGCAAGCTTTGCGCAACCCTTATGAGGCACCTAGCTCAGAGGAGATGTGGTCATGGGCTTATGGTGGTGAGGGTTTACCAGAGGTTCAGATGGGTACGGGCCAGAACCAGCCCGCCAGCTACTCATTTAATGAGCAGTTTTCTGGGCAGAATGCGCAGGACATCTTTAACCAGTTGGGCGACAGGTCTGTGTTCAACTCTTCCAACAGCAGTAAGACAGGGCGCGAACTGTTAAACAACTTCTTCAGCAACTCCAACAGGGCGGCAATGGCTAATGAGGTTGACTGGTCAAGTTTCAATAATCCTGGTGAGGCAATGGCGGCAGTGGGCGACACCAACTGGTTCCAGGGAATGAATAGGCCAAACGCAGCAGAAGATGCTTTTGGTGCGCTAATCAATCAAATGTACAGCGCGGGGCGGTTAGGCCCAACAGCCCCTGTGGGGTACGCCTCTCCAATCCAGTGGGGCAGTCAATATGAAACATACGCAGCAGGGGGTGAATCCTAATGGGCGGCAAGTCAAGTGATTACGGCCAAGTGGCCGATATTCAGGGGGATGCCAATAGGCAGGTTGTTAGAGATCAGCTAGTTGCCAATCGTCCTGACCAGTACTCCCCGTGGGGCTATACCTCATGGGATCAGACTCCGTACACCGATCCTACAACGGGTGAGGAGTCCACTCGCTGGACCCAGACCACAGGCCTTTCGCCTGAGTTGCAGGACATCTTCAACAAGCAGATGGCGATCCAAGGTGGACGGACAGATATTGCCGGGATGCTCACTGGCCGGATGGGTGGTGAATTTGGCACCCCGATGGACTGGCGTGGGCTATCCCCTGTAGGTTCCGTTCCGACAGCCCAGTACACGCTCCCAGAGGAGGTTAACCGCAACCTGTCCTATGAGGGTATAGCTGGAGTTGATGACCCCTACCAGACCCGCCAGCGGGCAGAGGATTCTGTCTACAATCAAGCCATGTCACGGCTCCAGCCCTCCCAGGAAAGCGAGAAGGCCAATATGGAGATGAAGCTGCGCAACCAAGGCCTGCGTCCTGGGGATGCCCAGTGGCAGGCCCAGATAGGGGGATTGGATCGCAAACACTCTGACCAGCAGAACCAGGCACTATGGAGTGCCAATCAGGCTGGACGGGATGAGTCGAGCCAGATGTTTGGTCAACAGATGGGCCGCAGGCAGCAGTATGGCGGTGAGCGCGAGACGCAGGCGGGTTATTACAACCAGGCTGCACAGCAGGCCTACCAGCAGGCGTTGGGCGCGAACCAGCAGAACTTTGGTCAATCAATGGCAGGCAGTCAGTACGCCAACCAGATCAGGCAGCAGCAGATTGCTGAGATGATGCAGCAGCGTGGTTCGTCTCTCAACGAGATCAACGCATTGCTCAGTGGTCAGCAGGTTGCCCTGCCGAGTATGCCTGGATTTAGCCAAGCATCTGCCGCACAACCCGCACCCATCTATCAGAGCTATGCAGACCAGCAAAGCACCAACGCAGCGTCCAGTCCTTGGAACGCCTTGCTGGGTGCGGCTGGTACAGCAGGTGGCGCGTACCTTGGTACGTTATAGGAGATAAGAAATGTACGGAATGCCAATGACTGAAGAGGAGCGCATGCAGCAGGCCATTATGCGGGCTATGCAGCAGGGCGGTCCCGCCAACATGGAGCAGGCGGTGCAGTCCCAGTTGCAGACCCTGGACCCACGCAATATGCCACGCTCCGAGGTGTCTCAGGGTGGGCGCTCCAGGGCCGATATGATTGCTGATGCCACTCGCTCGACAGCGGGTCAGGCAGCAAAGCTTGAGCAACAGCAGGCCTATGCCAACGCCCTGCGGCAGACCAAGACCCCCGGCTTGAAGACTGTGGGTCCATCCAATATAGCCGTAGCCAACCCGTGGGAGGGACTGGAGACAGCCTTTAACCGTGCGCTGGGTGGCTATATGTCAGGCCAGTTGAAGGATGAGTATGCTGACATCGATACCGCCGAGGGTGCCAGGGCTGGTGCCGAGCAGGAGTTGGTAGATGCCAGGGCAGGTGAAGCAAGGGAAGAGGCCAGGGAGACTCTTGGACTGGAGCAGGCGCTGAGGCGTGAATTGGCTGCTGAAGAGTTGGCGGCAGATGAAGCTGCAAGTGAGCGAGAGCTTGAGATCGCACAGTTGGGTCTTGAGGCCGATGCGGGTGAGGCGGTGGTCAAAGGTTCCACAGACCTGCGCAAGGAGTTCACCGGGCGTCAGGATGTGAAGGATTTCCAGAAAATTGACTCTGCCTTTGGCAGGCTGCAAGCCGCTGACCCAACCAATGCGGCAGGCCAGATGTCACTGATCTTCCAGTACATGAAGATGATGGACCCCAACTCCACGGTCAGGGAAGGCGAGTACGCCTCTGCCAAGAACACCACCGGCGTCCCAGGTTATGTCATGAACGCTTACAACCAGGCGAAGGATGGCAAGTTCTTGAGTGACACACAGGTGGAAAACTTCCTGAGAGAAGGTGCCAACCTCTACAAGTCGGCAGTCTCTGACTATGACCAGACGGCTGAGTCCTATATCAACCTGTCAGGCAAGTATGGCTATGACACGGATGATGTCCTGACGGTAACTCCAAGGCACAGGGATTTCCTGGACGCGATGGATGATGACTCTATAGTCACCCGCACTGAAGTGACAAGCGGGACTTCGTATGACGATACTGCAAAGAATAGACGCCGTGGGCCTCAGGGAAAGCAAGCGGGCGGCCAAAACTTCACTGACCCTGAAGAAGAAGATGAGTACCAGACTTGGTTGAGAACTCAAGGTAATTAGAATGGACCCCGAAAAGGAAAAGCGTTTCAGGTTTAGGGCCAGGTATGAGGCCGAGCAGGCCCAGGCTCAAGAGCAGGCCATGCTGGATGAGCAACTTGAGGGCCTGTTTGGCGAGACTGCACCCCCACCGGAGGATGTTGATGTCTCTGCTGGTGACTATGCCAAGACAGCAGCCAGTGTGGCTACAGCCGCCACAACGGGCACTGCCGGTCAGATAGCAGGCACTGTTGAGGGTTTGGTTGACGCCGTCAGGAGTGGGACGTTTGGCACGGATGAGGGCGCACAGGATGTCCAGCAGGCGGCAATGGACCGCAGGCAACAACTGACTTACACCCCAGAGGGTGAGGGTGCCCAGGAGGCACTGAAGCAGTTTGGTGAAGTGGTCGAGCCACTGGAGTCACTTGAGGCGGTTGCGCCCATGTTTGCCCCTAACCAGATTGCAGCCACTACACGCATGGCAACCTCTGGACTGCCCCGCGCTACAAGTCGGGTATCCCGCAACCTGTCGGGTGAGGGAACCTACAAGGGAGAACCGGCACCAGTAATCCCGCCATCAACACCAGACGCCCCCGGTGGAATACCACAGGCAGCAGGGCGCCCCAACGCGGGGGCTGCTGGTGTGCCTATATCGCAACAACGGGCGCAACAAGCAGCCGATATGCCCATCCCCCTGGTGGGTGAAAGGGCACCAACCCGTGCCCAGTTGTCCCGCGACTTTGACATGCAGCAGACAGAGGCAGAGCTTGCCAAGCTGAATGAGGTGGGGGCACCCATACGCTCCAGGAAGGCGGCTCAGGCAGAGGCATTGAATGCCAACCTGCAAGACCTTGAGGAGAGGTTCAACCCCACACTCATAGAGGACCGTGATATTGGCCGTGCGGCTGCTACAGCGGTTGAGGCCAGAAAGGCTGCCGAATGGGACCGGGTGCAGAATGCCTACAAGGCCGCAGAAGAGGCCGGTGAGATGGCCGATGAGATCAAGATAGGGGATACCGCTGACCTGCTGGTTGATACCGACAGGTTTGGCAGCGTGGCAGGTAATGCCAACCCGATCCTCAAGGAGGCCAAGCGCACAGGGGTGGTGGACGCCGATGGCAAGCCGCTCCCCGTCACCCTCCGGCAGGCTGAAGATTTCAGAACCTATGTCAATAAAGTCACCGACATGGGCGACAGGCGACAGACGATGATACGCCGTAGGTGGCTTGACTCCATCGACCCGGCTATGGAAGAGGGTGGGGGTGAGTTGTACCGCAAGGCCAGAAAGGCCAGAAGCAACTGGTCTGATGAGTTTGAGGATACAGACCTGACCAGCCGCCTGATCGATGACAAGCGTGGAACCAACGCGAGGAAGATGGCCTATGAGGACGCCTTCCAGAAAACCATGCTCAGTGGGTCAGTGGACGAACTGAACAAGCTACGCGCCACCCTGCTCAAGTCGGGCGATGAGGGCAAGCAGGCGTGGCAGGACATGAAGGGACGCCTGGGGCGTCACATCTATGAGTCCTCTGTGGGCACAGGCACCGACTCCGCAGGCAATCCAGTTATCAGCCCAGCCAAGCTGGAGCGGGTTGTGAGCAACCTCGACAAGAGTGGGAAGCTCACCTCTGTTTTTGGCAAGCGTGGTGCGGCAGAGGTTCGGGACATGGTGGATGTGGTCAAGTACATGCTGACCAACCCCAGTGGGTCTGTGAACTACTCAAACACCAGCAGTGCCCTACTGAACACCCTGCAAAAAGCCTTGCGGAGCCAAGAGGCACCGGGTGCTGCATCCCTGCCGATGGCAGTGGGTCGTGCAGTGGGTGACTGGAAAAGCAACAGAAAACTCAGGAAGAGCGTGGATGAAGCACTTTCTCCCCTGGATGATGAAACAGAAAGCATATTGACCAGGGCTGTGCAGGCCCAGAACAGGAGGTAGGTAATGCCACGCGATGCTAACGGAAACTACGCGCTCCCAGCGGGCAACCCGGTTGTCTCCGGTGAGGTCATCTCATCGAACTGGGCCAACACCACAATGGATGACCTGGGCCTGGCCCTGACGGACTCTCTTGACCGGAGTGGCCGTGGAGGCATGCTGGCCCCCTTCCGCTTTGCGGATGGCACCAACCTTGCACCCGGCGCAACCTGGGCCAACGAACCCACCACCGGATTGTACCGCTTCGCCAGTGGCGATCTGCGGATGTCTATCATGACTAACGATGTCATGCGCTGGAACACAAGTGGTGTCCAGATATGGGATAGCGGTAATAGTCAGTGGAATAACGTCCTGACTGACGGTGGTGGTGGTGGCTCACAAGTCCCTGTGAATATCGGTACTGCTGATGGGCAGACACTGAGGTGGGAAGATAGTACCTCTGAGTGGGAGGCCACCAGTGCCCTTGTGGTGGATGATGCTGGCAATGTCACCGCAACAGGCGATTTAACTGCGGCTTTTTTTATTGGTGACGGTTCACAGTTGACTAACGTGCCGGGGGTTACCCAGTGGGACGATGTTACTGGCGGTATCAACTATGCTGGCGGCAATGTGGGTATAGGGACTGCTACGCCTTCTCAGAAACTTGACGTTGATGGGGTGGGGGCGGTCACACAATTAAAGGTAGCTCCCGCCGCGTCTACAGGCCCAGCGGTGGCGCAGCTAGGGGAAGGTCGGACAGGTGACGGACTGGCTTATATTGATTGGTACGCATCAGCCGGGGTGCAGGATTTCAGGATTATCCGAAATGCTGGGGTAAACGCAACTGTAGACTTGCAACAGTTTGGCAGCGGAGCCATGACGTTTTGGACAGATAGTGCCGAGCGTATGAGCATCGACTCCAGCGGCAACGTCAAGATAAACACTGGCAACTTAGAGCTATCAAATGGCGGTGGCTGGTACCAATCAGACGCTAGTTGGGTTCGCTCTTTAAACGACGTAGCAGTTTACAACGCCAACACAACTGCTAATGCATTCACTACCCCCGGCGACTTCACTGCTGGGTATTCAGACATGCGCCTCAAGACGCACTTGGGGACTATCCCTGATGCGTTAGACAAGGTGTGTTCGCTGGAAGGTTTCTACTACGAGCGGAATGATAAGGCGGTAGAGCTAGGTTATACAGGCGGTGAGCGTAGGGTCGGTCTTAGCGCACAGGATGTTCAGGCTGTCCTGCCAGAAGTGGTGAAGGATGCACCCATCAACATAGACAACGGCACCGATTATTTAACGATAGATTACGAGCGAGTAGTACCTTTGCTGGTGGAGTCCATAAAAGATTTACGCGCAGAGATTGATGAATTAAAGAGGAACCAAAAATGACAACTGATACAGTAAGCCGAGAGACAAACACAGAGTACGTTGCCTACCTCAGCTTTGATAGGGTGGAGTGGCAGGAGTCTTACTCGTTCACTGAT
>Ga0213869_10000434_pt1 | contig 34746 bp, 34 predicted proteins | sample PICome_10_FD_160083 | JGI IMG/M metagenome (GOLD analysis project Ga0213869, IMG submission 160083) | Coastal seawater microbial communities near Pivers Island, North Carolina, United States - PICO132 | ecosystem: Environmental > Aquatic > Marine > Coastal | place: USA: North Carolina...
CAGCTGCGCAGTGACTTTGTGTCCCTGAATATGGTGCTGCACCACAATCCGACACCGGGCGATATTATCGATGACTGTGCAAAGCTGCTAAATGCCGGCGGGGTGCTGCTGATCACCGATCTCTGCGCGCACGATCAAGATTGGGTAAAGAAGGCCTGCGGTGATTTATGGCTTGGCTTTGAACCTCAGGAGTTAACTCGCTGGGCAACGGCGGCCGGACTTGAAGAGGGCAACAGCCTGTATCTGGCTCAGCGCAATGGCTTTCGAATACAGCTGCGGCAGTTTATTAAATCGCCAGAACCGAACAAGTAGTACTAAATAACTAACAGCAACTTTAAAGACAAATTACATCGGGAACGTTTATGTCTAATTACGATATTTTTACCTCGGAATCAGTCTCCGAAGGCCACCCAGATAAAATGGCCGATCAAATCTCTGACGCTGTGTTGGATGCCATCCTTAAAGATGACCCCCACTCCCGCGTCGCCGTGGAGACCTTGGTTAAAACCGGTATGACCATTATTGCCGGTGAGGTGCGCACGGATACCTATGTGGATCTCGAGCAGATTGTTCGCGATGTAATTACCGGTATTGGCTACGACAGCTCAGAGGTTGGCTTCGATGGCAATTCCTGTGCGGTACTCAATGCGATCGGTAAACAGTCGAGCGATATTGCCCAGGGTGTCGATGCCGCTGAAGACAAAGATATTGGTGCCGGTGATCAGGGCCTGATGTTTGGCTACGCCAGCAATGAGACCGATGTGTTGATGCCCGCGCCGATTTACTACGCTCACCGACTGGTCGAGCGCCAGGCACAGCTGCGCAAAAATGGCGTATTGCCCTGGTTGCGTCCCGATGCAAAAAGTCAGGTCACTCTGAGATATGAGGCTGGTGTTCCGGTGGCCGTCGACGCGGTTGTACTCTCAACCCAGCATGCGCCGAATATCGCCCTGCCAGATTTGCAGGAAGCGGTACTTGAAGAGATTATTCGCCCAGTACTGCCTGAAGCCTGGTTACACAGCGGCACCAAATACCATATCAACCCTACCGGCCAGTTTATTATTGGCGGTCCAATGGGTGATTGCGGGCTAACAGGACGCAAAATTATTGTCGATACCTACGGCGGTATGGCACACCACGGGGGCGGTGCATTCTCGGGCAAGGATCCCACCAAGGTGGATCGCTCGGCGGCCTATGCTGGCCGCTATGTGGCAAAAAATATTGTCGCCGCTGGCCTGGCGGATCGCTGTGAGATTCAGATCTCCTATGCAATTGGTGTTTCCGAGCCGACTTCTATCAGTATCAATACCTTTGGCACCGGCAAGTTATCCGATGCTGAGATTATCACCCTGATTCGCGACAATTTTGATCTGCGACCCAGAGGCCTGATAGAAATGCTCGACTTGCGTCGACCTATCTACCAAGGCACTGCGGCCTATGGACATTTTGGTCGTGAGGAAGAAAATTTTACATGGGAAAAAACCGACAAAGTCGCTGACCTTAGCAAAGCGCTCTAAAAGGCAAAGCGCTCTAAAAAGTAAGGCGCTTTAAGCAAGCGGGCGACACTCTCCATACCTGTCACCCTGAGCGTAGTCGAAGGGTCTCAAGCAGACCGGCAGAGGTCCTTCGGCTTCGCTCAGGATGACAAGAGATATAAATAACAGGAAAGAAATACCCAGAGCGAGAGTAAGAAATGCTCCGGATGACAAATTTAAAATTAATTAATGTTTAATAGGCAAACAATTATGAACGCATCAATACATTCCATTAATGCTGAACAGGCTGACTATAAAGTCGCCGATATCTCTCTTGCCGATTGGGGCAAAAAAGAGATCTCTATCGCTGAATCTGAAATGCCTGCGCTGATGGCACTGCGCGAAAAATACCGCGCTGAACAGCCACTGGCTGGCGCGCGCATTCTCGGCTGTATCCATATGACCATCCAGACTGCTGTATTGATTGAAACACTGGAAGCGCTGGGGGCTGAAGTACGCTGGACCTCGTGCAATATTTTCTCAACTCAGGATCATGCTGCCGCGGCAATCGCTGCCAACGGCACACCGGTTTTCGCATGGAAAGGCGAGACTGAAGAAGAGTATGAATGGTGTCTGGAACAGCAGGTCTTGAAAGGTGGCGTGCCCTGGAATGCCAATATGATTCTCGACGATGGCGGCGACCTTACTGCCCTGCTCCACACAAAATACCCGCAGGTTCTGGATGCAGTTCACGGTGTCACTGAAGAGACAACGACCGGCGTTCACCGTCTCTATGAAATGCTTGAGAACGGCGAATTAAAAGTACCGGCGATCAATGTTAACGATTCGGTGACCAAGTCCAAGTGCGATAACAAATACGGCTGTCGTCACAGCTTGAATGATGCGGTTAAGCGCGCCACCGATCACCTGCTGTCAGGCAAGAAAGCGATTGTGGTTGGCTATGGTGATGTGGGTAAAGGTTCAGCTCAGTCACTGCGTCAGGAAGGCATGATTGTTAAGGTTACTGAAGTTGATCCAATCTGTGCCATGCAGGCCTGTCTCGACGGCTTTGAAGTGGTTTCGACCTACAATGAAGGCGATCCAGCCAAAGGTGTAAACACTGACTTGCTGGCCAATACTGATATGCTGGTTACCAGCACCGGTAACTACAATGTTTGTGATTCAGACATTCTGGCGGCTCTTAAGAGTGGCTGTGTGGTCTGTAATATCGGTCACTTCGACAATGAAATCGATACTGCCTATATGCGTAGCAACTGGGAGTGGGATGAGATTAAACCCCAGGTCCACAAAGTTTACCGCGACCGCGCCAACAATGATCACCTGTTGCTGTTAGCCGAGGGTCGCCTGGTTAATCTGGGTAATGCCACTGGTCACCCGAGCCGTATTATGGATGGCTCTTTTGCCAATCAGGTATTGGCACAGATCGATCTGTATGCACGCCAGTTTGCTGCTCAAGACGAAGCGACTAAAGCTGAGATGCTGCGTGTAGAAGTGCTGCCAAAGCACCTCGACGAAGAAGTTGCCCGCCATATGGTCGGCGGTTTTGGCGGTGTGATTACCACACTGAGTCAGGCACAGGCTGACTATATTAAGGTGCCGGTTGAAGGCCCCTTTAAAGGCGATAGCTACAAGTACTAATCTGTGAAAATTACAGCTTAGCTAAAAGGAAATATATTTAATGAACAATGATGCGCCCCATCTCAGCTTTGAGTTTTTCCCGCCCAAGACCGATCAGGGGAAGAACAAACTGGCGGTCACCCGCCAGGAGCTGGGAAAATTTAATCCAGAATTTTTCTCGGTTACCTACGGTGCCGGCGGCTCGACTCGCGCCACCACTATGGATCAGGTTGCCGCGATTCAGGCGGATGGTTTTGCCGTAGCCCCACATATCTCTTTTGGCGGCAGCGCTGAAGAGGAAGTGCTGGCGCTACTCAATGACTACAAAGCCTCAGGTGTAACCGATCTGGTCGCACTGCGCGGCGACCTGCCTTCCGGAATGGGCGGTGCGGCACAGTTGGTTCACGCCAATCAGCTAGTGGCTTTTATTCGCCAGCATACCGGCGATCATTTTAATATTAATGTTGCCGCTTACCCCGAAATTCATCCTGAAGCCGAAAGCTACAGTCAGGATATCTTCTGGCTTGGTGAAAAATTTAAAGCTGGTGCCAACCGCGCGATTACACAGTATTTTTACAATGCCGATGCCTATTTTAAGTTTGTCGATGAGTGCGCCAAAGCGGGCATTGGCGAGCCTATAATTCCGGGCATTATGCCGCTGACTAACTACAGTAATTTGCTGCGCTTTTCGGAAAGCTGTGGCGCTGAAATTCCCCGCTGGTTGCGCTGGCAGCTTAAAGAGCGCAGTGACAATATTGAGGATCTGGTCAGCTATGGCATTGATATTATTACTGAGCTGAGCCAAAAGTTGCTCGATGGGGGTGCTCCGGGCCTGCACTTTTACACCATGAATCAGTGGCAGGTGAGCGATATTCTATGTCGCAATCTCGGCTTCCCGGAAAAAAGCTAAACCATTGCCATGCGTATTCCGCGGATTTTCACTGAACTAAATTTGTGCTGCGATAGCAGCTTAGATCTCGACGGCAGTGCCGCGCGTCACCTCTCGTCTGCTCTGCGGATGAAGATTGGACAGGAAATCACTCTGTTTAATGGCCAGGGCGGTGAATACGCTGCAGAGTTAACCGAGGTCGGTAAGAACAAAGTCTCAGCGAAGGTAGTTGAGTATCGGGATATTGATCGCGAGTCAGCGCTTAAAGTGCATCTGGCTATAGGCGTTTCCCGCGGCGAGCGCATGGATCTGATTGTGCAAAAAGCCACCGAGCTGGGCGCGACAGAAATTACCCCGCTGTTTACTGAGCGCACTGAAGTAAAGCTAAGCGGCGAGAGGCTGGAAAAGAAGATTCGCCACTGGCAGCAGATTGCGATCAGTGCCTGTGAGCAGTGCCAGCGCAATCAGGTTCCGCTAATCAACTGCCCTGAAACGCTTGATCAATGGTTGTCGCCCTCTGATCAGGGCAGCGATGAGATATTGAAGTTTGTCCTGCACCACCGCACCGAAAAACGCCTTAGTGAACATCAGGCGGTGAAAGATATCTGCCTCTTGGTGGGCCCGGAAGGTGGGCTTGGGGATCGGGAGATTGCAGAGGCGATTCAAAATGGTTTTCAGCCGTTGGCCCTGGGGCCTCGCGTTCTGCGCACTGAGACCGCGCCACTGGCGGCCATCAGTATTATGCAATCACTCTGGGGTGATATGGGTTAATCGATCTCAGCCGTTTGCGGCTTGTTCTTCAGCGCATTATCGGTTGATGCCATATCCGACCAGGGATTTTCCTTTTCAAAAACAATCTCACGAGCAAAGCCTGGAATATTGATGCCATCACTGGAAATGCTCAGCTCCGCATCATCAATAACTGCTTCACCAAAACGATAGATTACATCCAGCTCAGCATTGTCGGCACGCTGGGCATACTCAGCGGCTGCGCTGCGGATGGCTTCACGTTTCTCGAGATACTGATCAAACTGATCCGCATAACGGGTCGCCAACATGCTGTCGACCTTATCTGGCGAGAGCACTAGCGCCGTCGCATTATTGCCGCCAAAACCTTTTGAGTTAATAAACGCCACATCCATCTTAGTGGCACTGACATCCATATCCTGCAGCGGAAAACGTCCGCGCTCCTGATGAACATCCGGCGCAATCTCGGTAATGGTTTTGATGCCGGGGATCGTATCGTACTTAAAGGTTCCCAGCGCTGTGACCAGCTGATCACCACTGGCCGTTGCCAGGGAGTGACCGACATAGGATTTAATGGCTGTCACCGGCCAATCGTAGATATCGAAAGCCGATGCGACGCGATCGATCAGTTCAGATTCTGTGGTGCGATTGGCTGGGGTACTGGAACCATGGGCGTGCACAAAGCTGTGCTTCTGAACGCTCTCTTCGCCGACAATACTGATTGCCGTCGCCACTGCTTTCGACATGGAAATATAATTGCCAACACCTGGGGCGGAAATCGATTTTTTTACGCCATCGGCATTGATAAATACATCCGGTACCGCACCGTGAATATCGGCACCCAACTCAATGGCCAGGGCATCGTCCATCAATACCAGGTATTGACTGGATTCGGAGAGGGTAAAACCACAGTTGTAGCCAAAGGGGCGGCTGGCGCGGCGCAGATCGGCGGTATCTGTGCCATCCAGCTTGCAGAGATTCTCTTCACTACCAAGGGCATTCATATTTGAAAACCCTTCCATAATTTCCGGGGTAACACCGGCTTCGGCATTACCTAAAACAGCTACGCGGCGGCGGCCATTGCGAATGTCTCGCACTGCGGCCTGCAATACATAGAGGAAACTGGCACAGGCACCGGTAATCGCCTCGGTGTGGCCAACACTGCCGAGGACATAGGCATTAATAAAGTCGGCGGGCATTGAATTTAAACCCAGCGGCACCTGCTTGGCGGTGGTGCGGCCGCCTTTGAGACGGGCCTGCAAGAGGCCGCCAAAACCCTCTTCATTCATCTGGCTTAATGCGCTTGAGGAGTAAACGCCCACTTCATCTGGAGATACTGAATCTACTATTTTATCCCATGGAATTCCGATTGAATGAACGGCATCACTGGCACCCAGTATGGCCATCTGCAAACCGCGGGGATGAAAGCGCGCATTGTAGTGATCGCCAGGACTAAAACCACTGGGCAATTGACCCGCAGCTTTTGCTGCCAACTCGTAATGGGATTCAACAAGGTATTCACTGGCGCTTGTGGCGGTTATTTCAACCGTGCCATTATCCAGATCGCGCACCTGCCAATCTTCGGGGATCGAGCGCGGCATATCGCGCTTTAACATCGTAAAGACCATCTGCTGATTCTGGTCGCTGGCAAAGGAGATCTTTTTATTGCCGGGAACATGGGCGGGATCAAAGGATTCAACCCTGCGCACCAGAGTGCCATTGATAACCTCTGGCCTAAACTGCTTATCCACCTCGGCGGCGCTGAGCAGATTGCCCTGCAGATCGCGGTAGCTCTCTCCATCCACTGCTACCTGGGCCATTAAACAGGCGAGGCTGACGACTGTGCTCTGCTGCTCCGGGGCTGGAAGTGATTCAAGGATCATGCGTCGAAACGCCTGGTGAGAAGAGCTGCGTCCAGCGGCGCTATAGCCTCCGAAACCGACAATAACCGGTAGAGAATTAGCCATCGTTTGTCCCTTTAGTGGAATAGGTTGATATGGCTGTAGTTTAGGACTGAATAACCCTTCTCTCTTTTACTATTAAGCCACTAACTATAGTTTTTTGGCCATAATATGATACATTTGCACCATTATGGCCTTTAACCTGACTCTTTTACTCTGTGACAATATGTTGGTTTCCAGCAGCACGCTGGCGGCGGAGATATTTCGCTTTGCCGAATCCATGGCAAAGGCGACAAAACAGCAACAGGGCGAGCTGATTATTCGTCGGGTCAGTGCCGATGGCCTGCCCGTACAAACATCCTCTGGATTCGAGCTGTGTCCAACCCATTCTATTGAAGATGACTTTGTCAGCGACCTGATTCATATCCCCGCCCTGTGGCGTAACCCGCGCCCCGCAGTACTAAAACATGCTGCCTATATTCCCTGGTTGCAGGAGCAGCATCAGTACAATTGCAATTTCACTGCGGTGGGTACCGGCGTGTGCTTTTTAGCTGAGGCTGGCCTATTGGATGATAAGCCGGCGACAACCCACTGGCACTATTTCGATCAGTTGCAGCGCGCCTACCCAAAGATAAAACTGGCGCGCCAGCACTTCACTACCCAGGCGGGTAATATCTACTGCGCGGCGAGTATCAATGCCATGGCCGAGCTGATTATGCATCAGGTAGAGCGTATTTTTGGGCGGGTTATCGCCCGCCAGGCACAGCGCAATTTCTTTCACGAGATTCGCAACCTTGCCGATCCGATCAGCCTTAGTGATCAACAGCAGATGAACCGTCACAGTGACGAGACCATTGTCCAGGCGCAGATGTGGGTTCAGGATAATCACAGCAAGCAGCTCTCGGTGCCCGGGCTGGCGGCACAGTTTGGTATGACCACCAGAACCTTTAACCGGCGGTTTATGGCGGCAGTGGGCAAGACGCCGGGAGATTACCTGACCGAGGTGCGAATGACCTTTGCCTGTGATCTGCTAAAGAATACCGACCTGTCGATTTTGGAGATTGCCAACTACAGCGGCTATAAGGATGCCAGTTGGTTTTCTTCGCGCTTTAAGCACTGGTCGGGGAACAGCCCCAAGGAATATCGCCGCACAGTGCGTGCCAAGTTATTTTCGGCCGAAACTAATTAGCCTGTAAAAGCTAGCCCGAATAAAAAGCGCCCATAAAAAAAGCGCCCGAAGGCGCTTTTTTCCATTCAGCGTTGCTGAATTAGATAATACGTACGTGAACCACACCTTCAACCGCAGCAATCTTGCTCTGCAGGCTGTCGTCGAAGTCACCCTCAATATCAATAATATTATAGGCAATTTCGTCACGGCTCTTGTTCACCATATCGACAACATTCAGCTCGCTATCCGCCAGTATCGACAGGACATTACCCAGTACTTTGGGCACATTCTTGTTGGTGAAGGTAATGCGCGTGCCACCGTTGCGGGCCATCTTGATCTGCGGGTAGTTAACCGAGTTGTGGATATTGCCGTTCTCAAGGAAATCCATCAGCTGGTTGGCAGCCATAACAGCACAGTTCTCTTCCGCTTCTGCGGTGCTGGCACCGATATGCGGCATCAACAGCACATCGCTGCGACCGAGCAGTTCAGGAGCTGGGAAATCAGTGATATAACCGCCGATTACGCCATTATCCAGAGCTTCAACCACATCGGCTGAACTGACAATTTCTTCACGGGCAAAATTAAGAATCTTTGCTGTACTCTTCATAATAGAGAGAGTCTTGCTGTTAATCAGATGCTTGGTAGCAGGGATTGCCGGTACGTGCAGGGTTATAAAATCAGAGCGCGCCAATAGCGACTCGATGCTATCCATGCGCTCAACACTGCTCGACAGCTGCCAGGCCGCTTCAACAGAGATCGCGGGATCGTATCCCACAACATCCATGCCCAGCTCGAGAGCCAGGTTGGCGATCATTGATCCAATCGCACCCAATCCTATAACACCCAGGGTTTTGCCCTGCACTTCACCACCGGCAAAACGTTTTTTCTCTTTTTCCAGCAGCTGGCCCATCTCTGCAGAGTCAGTGATATCGGTAAGGCCCTGAACGTAGTTCATACCGCCATAGATATCTCGTGAACCCATCAACAGTGATGCGACGATTAATTCTTTTACCGCATTAGCATTGGCGCCGGGCGTGTTAAACACGACGATGCCCTGCTCGGTGTAATCTGCCGTTGGAATATTGTTGGTACCAGCACCGGCACGGGCGATGGCAACGACGGATTCAGGCATCACTTCATTGTGCAATTTCTGGCTGCGCAGCAAAACGCCAACCGGATCAGCACACTCGCTGGATACCTGGTAGCTGTCTGCAGGGAAACGCTCGAGGCCTTTGGATGAGATTGCGTTGTAGGTACGAATTTTATACATAGCTTTTTTCTTCTCGCTTTACGTTCTGTGTTTTATCAATTAGTTTTTATTGCGATACCTGCTCATACGCCCAATCGAGCCAGGGCAGCAGCGCTTCAAGATCAGATTTCTCAACGGTGGCACCACACCAGATTCGCAATCCGGCCGGCGCATCGCGGTAGGCGCCGATATCATAGGCAACCTCTTCAGCATCCAACAATTTTACTATTTGCTTAACCTGGTCGGCTTCGAGGTCGAGGGTCAGGCAGACACTGGTATTGGAGATCTGCTCTGGAACTTCGGCCAAAAAGTGCGCCCAGTCGCGATTGGCGACAAAGCCTTTTACGACCTCAAGATTGTCCTCTGACTTGGCAATCGCCGCTGGCAGTCCGCCAATAGAGCGCACCCAATTTAGAGCGTCAAGATAGTCGGCAACACAGAGCATCGACGGTGTATTGATCGTCGCGCCACGGAAGATACCCTCGATCAGTTTTCCGCCTTTGGTCATACGGAAAATTTTTGGCAGAGGCCAGGCCGGAGTGTAGTTCTCGAGGCGCTCAACCGCGCGCGGGCTGAGAATTAACATGCCGTGAGCACCTTCACCGCCAAGTACTTTCTGCCAGCTATAGGTGACAACATCGAGCTTTTCCCAGGGCATATCCATGGCAAATACTGCAGATGTGGCATCACAGATAGTCAGACCTTTTCGATCGTCGCTGATCCAGTCAGCATTCTCTACCTTTACACCAGAGGTGGTGCCATTCCAGGTAAAGACGATATCGTTGTCCGGGTTAGCCTGGCTGAGGTCGGGCAGTTTGCCGTAGTCAGCAGTGTAGCTGTTGAGGTCGTCGAGCTTGAGCTGCTTGACCGCATCGGTAAGCCAGCCGCTGCCAAAGGATTCCCAGGCAAAAATATCTACAGGTCGCGCACCCAGTGCTGACCACATAATCATTTCCACAGCGCCGGTATCCGATGCCGGAACGACACCGACTCGGTATCCCTCGGGTAAGCCAAGAATTTCAGCGGTCTCAGTGCAGGCGCGACCCAGGGCATCTTTGCCGAGGCTCGAGCGATGAGAGCGTCCCAGCGTCGCAGTGTCGAGATTACTGACGTCATAGCCCGGGCGTTTGGAGCAGGGGCCTGAGGAGAAATTTGGATTGTTTGGTTTAATCGTTGGTTTCATATTTTCCTGATTACTTTTTTAAGTAATAATTATCAATAATGGCTATTTTTTGCAGCTCATTGCTGGGGCTGCAATTTTCACTCTAAATTAGACTGGGAAGTTCTTATTCGTTACTTGGCCGCGACAGCGCGTTCTTTTGCAATCAAGAAATCTGCAACCTTGAGCATTCCTTCGAAACCACCACTCATTCTGCTGCTGACTCTGTATTTGCCATTTACAACCATTTCCGGTGTTCCCTGAGTGCGATAACCTCGCATTCTGGCTTTGCCCTGATTGACCATGCTGGTTACACCAAAGGAGTTGAAGATCTGCGAGAACTTAACGCTGTCGATCCCTGCAGCGACAAAAAACTTAGCCACATCCTGCTCAGTTCTGACCGCTTCTTTGCGCACATGGATAGCTTCAAAAATCGGCTCGTGCACCTTATCCAAAACCTTCAGTACTGCGGCGCTGAAATAGGCGCGAGCATAAACTTCCATCGCTGGCGCCCACACGGCAGGGGTACGCTGCAAATCAACATCGTCGGCTAGAGCTTCTCCCCATGGGTGCAGAACCGCCTCAAAGTTGTAGCAATGGTTGCAGGTGTAGGCGAAGATTTCATTCACTTCAATCTTATTAGGGTTTGCCGTTCTGATAACCTGAGGCAATACTTCGTAGTGCACACCCGCTTGGTATTGTTCGCCTTCAGCACAACCCAACGAGGCTGGCAGTAACAGCAACAAAATTAAGTAGCTATAAACACGACGCAACATAAGAAACTCCTGTATATCTGACTCTATAAATTTGAGCGGGCTACATTCCTTGCCCTCTCCATAAGGTTTTAACCGGGGGCTAGTTAAGGCCAGAAATATAGTTGGCCACTGCCTTAATTTCTTTATTGCTCATACGCTCGGCAACACCCTGCATAATTTTCGCGTTGGCACCGCTAGCGCGCTCGCCGCTGCGGTATTTCAACAGTTGGCTCTCAATGTACTCAGCGTGCTGACCACCGAGGGCAGGATAACCTGCAGGATCATTGCCTTTGCCGGCAGGTGAGTGGCAACCAATACAGGCTGCAACCTGAGTCTTGATATTTCCGCCGCGGTAAATATTCTCGCCGAGCTCCAGGGCTTCAACAGGATCGCTGTAACCGATAAGCGTGATCTCCTGAGCGCCGGAAATCTGTCGCTGCTGACTGTTGTAGAAGGCCGCCATATCTTGCAGATCCTGGTCTGAAGATGCGTCCAGAATACCAGTCATGGATGCAATGGCACGTTCGCCAGACTTGATATCACGTAGCTGTCGAACTAAATAATTCTCACCCAGGCCAGCAAGTTTAGGAAATGAAGCAACCATGCTGTTGCCGTCACCGCCGTGACAACCGGCACATACAGCTACCTTTGATTCTCCCGCTACCGCATCACCCGATGCCAGTGCCTGGTTCGCTGTCAGTGCAGCGATTAAACAAATAATACTAAAAAAGCTTTTTTTCATGGTTAATCAACTCGTGCAATCCGCTAGAATAGAACTTATATATGAGCTCCAACTCGTAGTATTTTACCGGCTGGAGACATTAAACATTAGCCACGTCGGCTAAAGCCGGCGCATTATATACTAATAAGTAGCACTTCTTACAGCGAGATAACGACCCTTTAGCCATGGATTCAAATCATATTGACTATAAGCGTGTGTCATTCCTGACTAGCGCGCCCTCTCTCAAGCAATGTCCGCCGGATAATGGCTGTGAAATTGCTTTTGCCGGTCGTTCAAACGCCGGAAAATCCAGTGCGATAAATACCCTTACCCGCACTAAGAGCCTGGCCAGAACCAGCAAAACCCCCGGGCGTACCCAGCTGATAAATTTCTTTGAGTTATACGGCGGCAAGCGTCTGGTTGATCTTCCAGGCTATGGTTATGCCAAGGTTCCGATCGCCATGAAAAGAGAGTGGGACAAACATCTGGCGGAGTACTTGCAGATGCGCCAGAGTCTGGCGGGGCTGGTATTGCTGATGGATATTCGCCACCCTCTTCAGGAGTTTGATCTGCAGATGCTTAACTGGTCGGCTCAGGCGGGTTTGCCGGTGCATTTATTGTTGACCAAGTCAGACAAACTGAAACGCGGGCCCGCCCAGAGCGCACTGCTAATGGTCGAGAGGCATCTGCGGGATATGGATCCCGGTTGCACACTGCTCAGTGCGCAGACCTTTTCTTCACTCAAGAAACAGGGACTGCCAGAATTGGAGTCGGTGTTGGGTCACTGGCTCAGTGCTGATTTTATCGATCCCTCTAGCGATCCAGCTGAGAGTTAGCTAGCGACCTTTTAAAATTGACAGGCATAAAAAAACCCCGATCCATCCTGGATCGGGGTGTGCTTCACTTTACTTGGGAGTTCAGCTTTTCAAGTTTGCTTAATTTGGGGGAGAGTAAGCAATCATATCGTGCACTTATTCAGACAGGCTTAAATCAGATAGTTCAAAAATAATTGTAAAAAAGTGAAAAAACTTTAAATCCTGCCGGCTAGTGCCGTTCTTTCCTCACATTACTCACTATTTTTGCTGTTCCAAATCTCTCTCCTCTGTTAATGCGCCTCATCCCAGTTGTCTCCGACACCTACATCCGCGACCAACGGAACCAGAAGCTCGGCGGCGGATTCCATGCGCTCAACCAGCCCCTGCTTAACCGCTTCCAGCTCTGACTCCGGCACCTCCAGCACAAGCTCATCGTGCACCTGCATAATCATGCGACTGTCCAGATCACTGCTTTGCAGCCATCTATCCACCGAGATCATCGCCCGCTTAATAATATCTGCGGCTGTTCCCTGCATCGGCGCATTAATCGCGGTGCGCTCGGCAGCCTGACGGCGCATACCGTTTCGGGAATTAATTTCCGGCAGGTAGAGTCGTCGACCAAAGAAGGTTTCGACATAGCCATTTTCGGCGGCGGTGTAGCGAATATTGTTCATATAATTTTGCACCCCAGGGTAGCGGGCAAAGTAGAGTTCGATATATTCGGCGGCCTGTTTGCGGTTAATCCCCAGCTGACGGGCCAGGCCAAAGGCCGACATGCCGTAGATAAGCCCAAAATTAATCGCCTTGGCGCTGCGCCGCTGATCGGTGGTGACCGCTTCAGTCTCGACACCAAACACCTCTGCCGCTGTGGCGCGGTGAATATCCTGCCCAGCGTTAAAGGCGGCTAACAGGCTTGGATCTTCGGAGAGGTGGGCCATGATGCGCAGTTCGACCTGGGAGTAATCCGCAGCCACCAAAACACAGCCCGGCCTGGCGATAAACGCCTGACGTACACGGCGGCCTTCAGCAGTTCGGATCGGAATATTCTGCAGGTTAGGATCGGAGGATGAAAGTCGTCCAGTCGCGGTTCCGGCCTGATGGTAGGAGGTGTGAATACGGCCAGTTTCCGGATTAATCATGACCGGCAGCTTGTCGGTATAGGTCGACTTTAACTTGGCCAGACCGCGGTGCTCCAAAATCACTTTTGGCAGGGGGTAATCCAGCGCCAGCTCCTGCAGCACCTCTTCTTTTGTCGAGGGGGCTCCCTTGGCGGTTTTCTTGAGCACCGGGATTTCGAGCTTTTCAAAAAGTATCTCCCCAAGCTGCTTGGGCGAGGCGAGATTAAACTGTTGGCCGGCCAGATCCCACGCCTGGGTTTCCAGTTCCGCCAGGCGCTCGGATAATTCCTGACTCTGCTGAAATAACAATGTGTCATCAACCAGCGCACCGGTACGCTCTATTCGTGACAACACCGGAACCAGCGGTAACTCAATTTCATCGAATACTTTTTTCAGCGTGGCTTCAGCAGAGACCTGTGGCCAGAGCTTGTTGTGCAGACGCAGCGTTATATCAGCATCTTCCGAGGCGTATGGCCCGGCCTGCTCCAAGGGCACCTGGTTAAAAGTAATTTGCGCTGCGCCCTTGCCGGCAACATCGGCAAATTTGATGGTCTCTTCATCGAGATATTTTAGTGCCAGGCTGTCCATATCGTGACGGGTTGCCACGGAGTCGAGGACATAGGATTCGAGCATGGTATCAAAGGCAACGCCCTCTAGCTTTATGCCGTGCTGGGCCAATACACTCATATCATATTTAAGGTTTTGACCAACTTTTGCGATTGAAGGGTCTTCCAGAAGCGGCTTGATTTTTCCCAGCACTAACTCCTGAGATAACTGCTCCGGCGCACCCAGATAGTCGTGACCAAAGGGTATGTAGGCGGCTTCTCCCGGCGCCACGGCCAACGAGATTCCTACCAGCTGTGCACGCATATAATCGAGGCTGGTTGTCTCTGTATCCACGGCGACAAGTTCTGCGGCTTTTATCTTGTCTATCCAAATAGCGAAATCGGCTTCGGTTAAAACGGTTTGATAGTCTTTATTGATCGCTACTCTGACTGTTTCAGGGGCCGTCTCAAGGACATCTTCGGAGGCAGCTGCCTTGACTGCCAACTTTTTCCCCTGCTCACCATTTTCTGTCGACCCTGCCAGAGCCTCTTCGATCCACGATTTAAATTCCATATCACGGAACAGACTCAGCAGTTGCGCCTGATCTGGTTCGCCGTTCTGCAGCTCACCAATTTGCAGGGGCATCTCTACATCAGTCTTAATGGTTGCCAACAGATAGGAGAGATAAGCCAGCTCTTTATGCTCTTCAAGTTTCGGCGACATGGTTTTAGCGCCGCGAAATGCGAGGCCGGCCACTTCATCGAGGCGCGCATAGATATCATCCAGCCCCCCTATTCCCTGTAGCAAGCCCAGTGCCGTTTTTTCACCGACGCCGGGGACACCGGGAATATTGTCCGACTTATCGCCGAGCAGGGCGAGATAATCGATAATCAATTCTGGCGGGATACCAAATTTTTCAATCACCCCTTCCCTATCCAGCGTTGAGTTGTTCATGGTGTTGATCAGGGTGATATGTTCATTGACCAGCTGGGCTATATCTTTATCACCGGTCGAGATAATCACCGGCTGCTCGGCCGCTGTGGCCTGGACTGCCAATGTGCCAATCACATCATCGGCTTCGACCCCATCAATAATTAACATCGGCAAGCCCATGGCTTTAATAATGTTGTGGATAGGTTCTATCTGGACACGCAGATCATCTGGCATCGGCGGACGATGGGCCTTGTAATCGCTGTAAATATCGTCGCGAAAGGTTTTGCCCTTGGCATCGAAAACCACCACCACTGTGCTCTGTGGGTAGTCCTTTTGTAGCCGCCGCATCATATTGATAACGCCTTTTACAGCACCGGTCGGCACACCTTTGCTGTTGGTTAGCGGCGGCAACGCATGGAAGGCGCGGTACAGATAGGAGGATCCATCAACTAGAATCAGCGGGGTTTTACAGTCCATATTTTGCATAATATTTCGTCAGTTTCAGCGGTAAAATTTTGTCTGTCAGGATACACGATTTACTCGAAACAGGCCTTAAATTGCGACACCATCGCTATCATAAATTTGCTGTAACCGTCGCCAGTTAATGGCTGATCAAAGCCCTGGGAATCTAGAACCCTTAAGGGCAATTCCAATTCTCTGGCTATCAGCCGAGCATCCTTATCAGCGTATTGGGGCTCTACAAAAATACAGCTGGCACTCTGGCTCACAGCCTGCTGGCGCAACTTATATTGGCTTCTGGCTCCCTGACTGGCACCGCTGGCATCGCGAATCGAAAGCCCCTCGGCCAGATCAAAGGCCGTTGCAAAATGGGCAAAGGCATCGTGATGGGTCAGGTAATTTCTTGCTTTTATTGGCTCTAGCTCAGCTTTTAGCTTCTCTATCAGCTCAGAACTAATAATCGGCGACAACGGCAGGCCGAGACGCTGCTGAATACTGTTTGCCAAAATATTTGCATTGGCGGGGTTTAACCAAATATGCGGATCGAAATGCAGGTGTTGATGATGGTTATGGCTATCGCTCCTTTGATGGTTCTCATTATCATTGGCTTCATGCTTATTTTTCTTTTTGCCTAACTCGCCGGCTTCAGCACTGCTGGTATGCGCTGGCAGCAACGCCAGATCCATAACCGTAATAAGCCTGGCCTCTGGTAATAGCGTCATTGATTTGGCGATACGTGCTTCAAAGCCGTCACCGATCCAGATAATCAGGTCTGCCTGCTCTATTTTTATCAGTGCGGAGACTGGCAGTGACACTTCATGGGCCGATTGCACCGCAGATTGCAGATACTCCACTCGAGCCAAATCGCCCACCGCCGATTTGGCAATAATCGCTAGCGGCTTGATCGTGGTGATAATCAGTGGCTTTTGCGTTACCTGACCAGCCTGAGCATCGGTATCAGCAACGGCCAGCGAACCCACAACCAGCAGCGACAGCGCCGCAATCAAGTTACTTACGTTATATTGTATCTTTTTAACTATTGACAAGATTATTCCTTACATTCAAGCTTAGACGCTGAAGTTTTAGTATTTTTATAAATGTTATGTTATAACTTAACTAAAAATAATTCTAGAGATAGCACCAGATTAAAATAAAGCCTTAAAACTAACTTTATATAGATAATTTTATGCTGACCAATACCAGATTAGTCCATCAGCCCCACGACCATCGGCGCTGTATCCACGCTGCACTGGCTCGTGCTAACGATCTCTGTGCTGCGGAGAACCTGCGTTTAACCCCAACCCGCGAGTCTGTTCTGCGCCTGCTGTGGCAGAGTCACCGGCCTATGGGGGCTTACCAGCTACAGGATCAGCTGGCCAAACTCTCTGGCAAGACAATTGCTCCGCCAACAATCTATCGCGCCGTGGAGTTTTTACTCAAAGTCGGACTGATACATCGTATTGCTTCGCTCAATGCCTATATCGGCTGCCCTTTCCCAAACAGTGACCACAGCAATCTGTTTCTTATTTGTAACGCTTGCGGCAGTGCCGCTGAAGTGGCCCATAACAGCATTAATGACCTGCTAAAAAGCGCCAGCGAAAAGGCTAACTTTACCCTGCAAGACCAGTCGCTTGAGCTTTTCGGCCTCTGCCCTGACTGCCGTTCGCAGCAGGAAGCAGATGATAACCAGGGAAAAGATAATGAATAGCCCTCTAATCACTCTCGACAGGGTCAATAAGGCCTTTGCCGAGCGCCCAGTGCTGCAGAATATTTCCATGCAGCTAATGCAGGGAGAGATTACCACATTGATCGGCCCCAATGGCGCCGGAAAATCGACGCTGGTAAAGCTTATTCTCGGCCTTCTCAAGCCTGATAGCGGCTCAGTTAGCCCTGCACCACAGTTAAATATTGGCTATATGCCACAAAAGATCAGCATTGACCCGAGCCTGCCAATTTCTACTTGCCGTTTTCTGCAGTTGGCCAATACCTCCCATAAAACCTGCCATCAGGCGCTGGAAATGGTTGGCATAAGCCATCTGGCTAAATCGCCGATACAGACCCTGTCCGGCGGTGAGCTACAGAGGGCGCTATTGGCGCGGGCAATTTTGCGCAAGCCTAACTTTTTAGTACTCGACGAGCCGGTTCAGGGCGTGGATGTCACCGGTCAAAATGCACTGTATAAAATGATTGGGGAGTTGAGCAAATCACTGAACTGTGGGGTTTTAATGGTTTCCCATGATTTACATCTGGTGATGTCGGCAACCGATAAGGTTATCTGTCTAAACCAGCATATCTGCTGTCAGGGCCGCCCGGAGCAGGTGACTCAGGATCCGGCTTATATCAATATTTTTGGCCAGACCACTTCTATCTATGCCCACCAGCACGATCATCAACACAGTATTCACGGTGAGGTTTTAGATGATCTGGGCGTGCACCAGCACGGGGAGGGCTGTAATCATGACTGATTTCCTTTTGTACGCTCTGCTCGCAGGCCTCGGCGTGGCGATGGTTGCTGGGCCGCTGGGCTGTTTTGTGGTGTGGCGGCGCATGGCCTATTTTGGCGACACCCTGGCGCACTCGGCACTGCTCGGAGTCTCGATTGGCGTGCTGTTAAATATTAACCTGAGTATTACCGTGGCGGCGATTCCGCTGCTGATGGCCCTGGGGCTGGTCTATCTGGAGCAGCGCGGGATTCTCTCTCTGGATACCTTGCTGGGGATTCTCTCCCATTCGGCGCTGGCTACCGGACTGGTGCTTATCTCGCTGCTTCCGGATGTGCGGGTTGACCTGATGTCGCTGCTGTTTGGCGATCTTCTTTCAGTGACACTGAATGATCTCTGGGTTATCTATGGGGTGGCGGGTACGGTGGTGGCGCTTTTGGTGCTGCTGTGGAAACCGCTGATCAATATTACTGTTCATGCGGATCTGGCGGCGGTGGAAGGGGTTAGGGTTTCCGCTGTGCGCACCGCGCTGATGCTGATTACCGCACTGGTGATTGCAATTGCCATGAAGATTGTCGGTGTACTGCTGATTACCGCACTACTGATTATTCCTGCGGCAACCGCCAGAAGAATTAGTAATACGCCAGAGGGAATGGCTGTCACTGCCAGTGCTATTGCAATGCTGACCGTGGTAATGGGGCTCGGCATGTCCTGGTATACAGATACCCCGGCGGGGCCATCGGTTGTGGTCTGCGCGGCGCTGCTGTTTATGCTCTCTCTGCTGTTTCGACAGAAAGGCTAGCCTAATAAAAAGCTTAGCTAGTGATCAAAACCATTGCTGATTGAGCGCCAAGTCTGACGCAAGCCAACTTCGGCATGGGGGGCTTTAAAGAAGCCGTGATAGTGGCCCTTGGGGTTGATCAACACCAGCTGGGTGCTGTGATCAACGGTGTAGTTATCATCGCCGAGGGGCACCTGGGTGTAGGCAATATTTAGCTGGGTGGTGAGACGCAGGATAAAGTTCGCATCGCCGGTAACACCGATAAAATCTTCGTTAAAGTAGGGCACATACTCGGCAATCTTCTCCACTGTATCGCGCTCTGGATCCAGAGAGATCATCACTATCTGCAATTTTTCTTTTTCCGATTCACCGAGATCTTCATACATCTGGGCAAGGGTTGCCATGGTAGTTGGGCAGATATCCGGGCAGTTAGTAAAACCAAAAAACAAGATACTCCACTTATCCTGAAGGTTTTCAAGACTAAAGGGCGCGCCGCGGTGGTCAACTAATTTAAAGTCGCTAAATACTCTTGGGGTGCTCAGCTCTATAGCGCCGTTAATACGCAGTTCGGCAGCAGACATCTGTATTGGCTGATTCATGCGCCAGATAAACCCGAGGGTAACCAATACTATAAAACCGAGTACCGCGACCACGGTCAGTCTAATTCTTGTCTGTTGCTTCATCGCCTAATCTCCCTAATAGCTCGCATGGTTGCGGCTTTAATAAACAGCTCTTTTCAAAAGCCCTAAATAATTCTTACTGTCTCAACCAGGTAGTGGTCGAGCAACATAATGCAAAACAGCACCATCAAATAGGTGATGGAATACTTAAAGGTTTTCATCCCGGATTGGTCATCCTCACCCAGCAGCATAACCAGCGACCAGTAGAGAAAGCCCGCACCTAGCAGCAGGGCACCGGTAAGGTACAGCCAGCCAAACATGCCGGTTAAAAATGGCAGCACGGTAATAACGATCAGCAGCAATGTGTAGAGCACAATATTGATTTTGGTGTACTGCTCGCCATGGGTTACCGGCAACATGGGGATTTCCGCTTTGGCGTAATCGTCCTTGCGGTGAATCGCCAGCGCCCAGAAATGCGGCGGCGTCCAAGCGTAAATTATCAGTACCAACAGCAGGGCGTTGTAATGAATCTCACCTGTAACTGCTGTCCAGCCCAACAGGGGAGGGGCGGCTCCGGCAAGGCCGCCGATAACAATATTCTGCGGCGTGGCGCGCTTTAAATACATGGTGTAGACGAAGGCATAGCCAATTGAAGAGGCGAGGGTTAACCAGGCGGTTATCTGATTGATATAAAGCAACAGTATCGCCATGCCCGCCACAGCGGTGGCCAGTGCGAAGACTATTGCCTGATAGGGCTCGATACGGCCCCGAGCTATAGGTCGGTTGTGGGTACGCGCCATTTTGTCATCGATCTGGCGGTCGACTATATGGTTGACGGCGGCAGCTGAGCCGGCACAGAGGGCTATACCCAGATTGCCGAGAATAAGTATATCCAGGGATACCATTTGATCGGTCGCCAGGAGCATGCCGATCAATGAAGTGAGTATCATCAGCGCAACGACGTTTGGCTTGCACAACTCTAAATAGTCGCGCCAGCTTGCGCCGGTTATTTGTGGTTCAGTTTGCGGCATAGTGCTGCACTCCAATTATTCGGCTTTTTAACGATCCGGTGAGTACTTTAACAGGTGCTTTAGATCGTCCAGCAAGCCCATAACATCGTCGTCTTGTGTGTAGTAGAGAATCGCATCGTTGTCCGGGGTTACCACCATATAGCGGGTATCGCTAAGATCCCAATCCATAGAGCTAGTGGCCAGCAGTGTGCTCAGTTCCGTCAATCCACTGCGCTGAATATTCAGGTGCGGGTGGGCCAGTGCCAGCTGATCGAATTCTTCACCATCGAGCTGTGCGGCATCTGCCAGATAGACGCGCTCTGCACGGCGTACCAGTTTACCCATAAGAATATGAACCTGGCGGGTGTCGAGAATAACTTGCTGGCAGCTGTCGTCACAGCTCTGCCCACCGGCAACCAGTATTTTCCACTTTAGGGAGCTGGCGCTCTCTTCGTCTAGAGCGCTAGTGATATCGATTGCCGGCTTGATCAATGTGCCCTGATTGGTTGTGCCAAGCAACTCAATCATGCGCTCGCGCTCTTCTTCCGTGGTTGGCACCATTAATGTACCGGCCAGCATAACGCTGCCAACCATAATCAACATAATCCAGATCTGGATCTTCATTCCTCTGTTGCGAGGACTGTTTGCGGACTCTTCACTCATTAACGATTTCCCATTTTGTATTTTAACCATGCAGCTATATTGGAGTTGGCATTGACTGTCATAATCAATAACACCAACACCATTACAAACCACTGCACAGCGTAGGCTGTATGTTTTTCCGGCTGTACCGCCACCGTTGGCCAACCGGTCTGTAGCGCGCCAGGTGAATCACTGTCGAGGCGCAGCTGATAGGCGAAAAATTCTTCCGCGTAGAGCTCTTCAGCACGCACCGCCGAAACCCATCCAACGCGTGCCGGCCAGTTGCTGACAGTATCGATTCCATCATCGAGCTGCAGGCCGCCTTTTAAAACGCGGTAGAGTGAGCCACTAAGGCGTACTTGGCCAGTTAGCGGTGCGATCTCTGGCAACTGATTTCTATCCAGTGATGCCTGAACCCAGCCGCGATTAACCAGTATCTTCTGGCTGCCGGTTAGCGGTGTCAGCACTTCAAATACCTCGTATCCGGGTCGTCCATTGCGGACGCGATTATCCAGTAAAAGGCGTCGCGTTGCATCCAGTTTGCCGCTAAATTGAACCGCTCGATACTGCAAATTATCGTCGCCATTGAGTTCAACCAGTGCCGCCGGTGCCGACTTCTGGTTGCCGACAAATTCAGCCAGTATCTGGCGCTTTTCTTCAGCGCGGTCTAACTGCCAGTACCCCAAGCTAATCAGCAGCGGGGTCATAAGACAGACGAACAGCAGCAGCTTGGCATTCGGCTGCCATAAAAATTTATCCGCTGTTTGCTGTGGCTGATCTGTCATTTGTGTTTAAATTCTGTTTTCAGTTTTGGAGTTTGTCATGCTATTAAAGACTATTATCGTCTTATTGTTTATTGCCATTTTGATCAGTCTGTTTGGCGGCCTGAATTTTCTCGTTAAAGACCTCGGCGGCAATAATAAAAAGCGCCTGCTCTACGCCCTTGGCATTCGTATCGGTCTGGCTGGTCTGCTGATCGCCACCATTATATACGGCGCGTACACAGGGCAGATCAAAAGTCAGGCTCCCTGGGATCGACAGTTGCATCCACAAAATGCTGCGCCGATGCCTAAATAGCCCGCTTTAAACAAAAACGGCCAGACTAACTGTCTGGCCGTTTTTTTTCGTCTTTTTTCTGCGTGGGCTTTTTACTGTCCACAGCATCCCAAATTAGTCTAGAACGTAGACGAAGAGGAACAGGCCAACCCAAACTACATCGACAAAGTGCCAGTACCAGGCTGCAGACTCAAAGCCAAATTGGTCGTCATGGCTAAAGTGCCCTTTCAATGATCTAAAGAAAGCGGTCATCAACATAATTGTACCCAGGGTTACGTGAGCACCGTGGAAACCGGTCAACATAAAGAAGGTTGTGCCGTAGATACCTGAGTCCAGAGTCAGACCCATATGCTGGTAGGCTTCGATATATTCTTCTGCCTGCAAGACCAGGAAGATCAGGCCGAGCAGTACAGTGATCCCTAACCAGGTAACAAACTGCTTGCGGTTGTTGTTCTTTAAGCCAGTGTGCGCAATATGCACAGTGAAGCTTGAAGTCAATAGAACCGCAGTGTTCCAGAGTGGTAACCAGCTGAAAATATTTGACCAGCCAGGGAAGCTCATCGCTTGGTCCGGACCTTTAAAGATTGCTGCATCGCCATTGGCGGCTTGATCTGGTGTTTCCATTACTGGCCACTGTGCTTCATAGCCAGGCCATAGAATTGCGTTGTTAGCGACGGCTGCATCTGTTGGCGTATCGTCGAATATGGCGATAGCAGCATCACCGCCCAACCAGGAGTTGACGATTACACGCAGGTAAAACAGCGCACCAAAGAACGCCGCAAAGAACATTACTTCAGAGAAAATAAACCACAGCATACCCAGTACATAGGAGTGCTTGAGTTGGGCATTGGCCAGACCCTGCATATTTTCAGTGATCACTGTGTTCCACCACATGCACATGACAACCGCCATGACCAGGGTGCCAAGTATCAGGATATATGGGTTGCTGCTATCGATAACCCAGGTTGCCGCACCATAGGCCATAAGACCAAAACCAGTAGCCGCTGCAATGGGATACTTGCTCTGCTCTGGTACGTAATAAGTACTTTCTTCTGACATTGTTACTCTCCGTTTATCTGTTTCCAGTTATCAATGGAAACTACTGTAACTGTACTAGCGGATTCGCCATTCGATCGGTTATATCGAAAATCGTGTAGGAAAGCGTCAAACTGGTCACGCCTTCCGGCAAATCCGGATCAATAATAAAAACAAGCTTAAGCTCTGCCTGGTCGCCTGCTGCCAGCGGCTGATTCTCAAAACAGAAACACTCTGTCTTGTGGAAATAATCCGCCACATTGTTGGGCACCAAACTTGGAATCGCCTGAGAAACCATATCTTCGCCGGTGGTGTTGCGCGCGAAATAGGTTATTTCTGTCGGCTCACCCGGATGCACAACAACCTTATCTTTGGTAGGTCTAAATTCCCAAGGCATCGATGCATTGTTTGAGGCCACAAACCTAACCGTGACCTCACGCGATGTATCGACTCTGACGTCAACTGCAGTGTACTCATCCCCTGTTTTACCACCGAGCCCGGTGATCTCACAAAACAGATCGTAAATTGGCGGTAATACAAAGATTGCAAACGCAAACATTGCCGCCGCACCGAAAAGCGACTTGACCACGACTCGGCGGTTAGAAGCATCGACTGACATAGCCTTGGGCTCTCCTATTTCAACTCTGGTGGAGTTGCGAATGTGTGATAGGGCGCTGGCGATGGAACAGTCCATTCAAGTCCTTCGGCACCTTCCCAAGTCTTTTCTTCAGTGGTTGGCTTGCCGTTGCGGATCGTCATGATGACGTTGTACAACAACATGATCTGCGCACCACCATAAATAAACGCACCGACACTTGAAACCATATTCCAGTCGGCAAACTGCAGACCGTAATCGGCGTAGCGTCGTGGCATACCCGCCAGACCCAAGAAGTGCTGTGGCATAAAGGCGATATTAAAGCCGATAAATGCTACCCAGAACTGCACCTGACCCATGGTCTCGTTGTACATCTTTCCACACCACTTTGGCAGCCAGTAGTAGATAGCAGCTGTACCACTAAATACCGCACCCGCAACCATTACATAGTGGAAGTGAGCTACAACAAAGTAGGTGTCGTGATACTGCATATCCGCTGCCGCAATCGACAACATCAAACCGGTGAAGCCACCAAAGGTAAACAGAATTACAAAAGCAATACTGAACAGCATTGGGGTTTCAAAGGTCAACGAGCCTTTGTACATGGTGGTGATCCAGTTAAATACCTTCACACCTGTCGGCACAGCAATCAGCATAGTCGCGTACATAAAGTACAGCTCACCGGCGATCGGCATACCCACAGTAAACATGTGGTGAGCCCAAACGATAAAGGACAGGAAAGCAATCGCTGCTGTGGCGTAAACCATTGAGGAGTAACCAAACAGAGGCTTGCGGCTGAACGTTGGGATAATCTGCGATACCACACCAAATGCTGGCAGGATAATAATGTATACCTCGGGATGACCGAAGAACCAGAACACGTGCTGGAACAGTACCGGATCACCACCGCCTGCGGCGTTGAAAAAGCTGGTGCCGAAGTTGATATCCATCAGCATCATCGTTACTGCACCGGCCAGAACCGGCATTACAGCAACCAGCAGGAATGCAGTGATTACCCAGGTCCATACGAATAGCGGCATCTTCATGTAAGTCATGCCAGGTGCGCGCATGTTCATTACTGTGGCGATAATATTGATGGAGCCCATAATTGATGAGGCACCCATAATATGGATCGCGAAGATAAAGAAGTTAACCGATTCCGGCGCATAGGTAGTCGACAGTGGTGCGTAGAATGTCCAACCGAAGTTAGGACCGCCGCCTTCCATAAACAATGTTGAGGTAAGGATCGCAAACGCGAAAGGCAGGATCCAGAAGCTCAGATTGTTCATGCGAGGAAGCGCCATATCCGGTGCCCCGATCATCAGGGGAATCATCCAGTTAGCCAGACCCACAAAGGCCGGCATAATCGCGCCGAAGACCATGACCAGTCCGTGCATGGTGGTCATCTGATTGAAAAATTCGGGCTTGATCAGCTGCATGCCGGGCTGGAACAGCTCGGCGCGGATGATCATTGCAAATGCACCACCCAGAATAAACATTGCAAAGCTGAACCACAGGTACAGTGTACCGATATCTTTATGGTTAGTAGTAAACACCCAGCGGCTTATATAAGCCTTCCAGCCGTCTGCTAGTGTTGCGGGACCATGTGCCATATTCGTATCTCCCCTATTTGCTTTGCTTGTAATTGAGAACATCAAGCGGCTGAGTTACATCGCCGACATTGTTGCCCCAGGCATTTCGTTCATAGTGAACAACTGCTGCAATATCCACTTCGGAGAGCTGCTCGGCGAATGACTGCATGGATGAACCAGCAACACCGTCGATCAGAATTGCGATATGACCTTCCATCGCGCCGAGTGCAATCGGACTGTCCTTCAGGGCAGGGAATACACCGGGGATACCTTCACCGTTGGTCTGGTGACAGGCTGCACAGCTGCGCTCGTAAACCTCTTCACCTTTGACCATCAACTCTTCAGCTGTCCACTGCTTGCCGATAGTCGCAGCATATTCTGCTGCTTCAGCTTTCTTGCCAGCCAACCATTGGTTGTACTCAGCTTCTTCCTTAACCTCGACTACAACAGGCATAAAGGCGTGGCCAAGACCACATAGCTCAGTACATTCACCGACATAGATGCCAGGCTCGTCAGTCTTTGCCCAGCCTGAAGTGAACAGACCCGGGATAGCATCACGCTTAACACCGAAGTCGGGAACCCACCAAGAGTGGATTACGTCATTGCCGGTTACCAGGAAGCGAACTTTCTTGCCAACTGGTAGAACCAGCGGCTCGGTTACTTCGCGGAGGTAGTGCTCACCCTTGGGTTCACGGCCGTAGACTTCGTCGAGAGAGGTGTTGAGTTCACTCATGAACTTAACGCCTTCGCCGAGGTACTCGTACTGCCACTTCCACTGGTAGCCAGTAATCTTGATCTCGATATCAGGATTGTCTGTATCGTAGACTTTTAAAAGTGCTGTAGTCGCCGGGATCGCCATAACGATCAGGATAATTGCCGGAACAATTGTCCACAGCAGCTCTACAACCAGATTCTCATGAAAGTTCTCAGCTACAGCGCCACGAGATTTGCGGTGCGCATACATCACGTAGAACATAAAACCAAAAACGCCGACACCGATAACGGTACAGACCCAGACCATGATCATATGAATATCATATGCGGCCTGACTAACTTCGGTAACACCTTGGGGCATATTGAGTTGTCTAGTCGACGATTCGGCGACTGCGGCGCCCATCGCGGGCAATGAAACAACAAGGCTCAACAGACTCAAGAAAAGTGCTTTCGCTCTTTTCGACATCGCTTGTTTTCTCCGTGGTAATTGTGGTTTTTAAGCTAAAAACTTTCCAACTTTTTTCGGATAAAATTGTCCGAGCAGTTTAAAAGCGGCGGCAGTATAGCAAAGCAAAGCTGTTATCACTACTGAAAAACCGCTTGATTTGCCTTTCGTAGGCATTGTATTTCCTCTGAGTAAAATCAGCGCAAACAGGCCAAAAATCCACAAACATTGTGGCGCAGAGCGCATTTTCTGCTAGATTTAGATCATGGTCGCTGAAGCAAGACTTGCGACCTCTAGCGGATATAAACCCTGTAAATGGGTTTTTCCTCGACTAAAACATCAACAGAGAGTTGCCCATGGCTCCACTTTCGGCTCGAAGTAGTGATTTCCTGATTGCCTACTTAAACGAACGAGTTCAACACCTACACGCGTCTATACGGTTGAGAGATGGTGATGGGACTACTGCTCTGGCATCTTTTATTGAGCGCTATGTGGAATTGGTACCAGACCTGATTACTGCGTTTGAAGATTTTCTTAGTAGCACCGGTATCAGTGGTGCAATTGCTCAGCAAATAGGAACCGCTAAAGAGTTTCTCGATGTGCCCGATGGCATCATGTCCGTGGAGGAGAGCTTGGAGGCGAATATGTATCAGGCCTATCTGGCACACCGGCTTCTCGAGGAACTCAACGATGTATTGTGCGCCAACTATAATTGTCCGGTTGTACCGGTCAATATGACCAGATCAAACCTGATTGTGCATCATATTATTGGCGAGCCTTTCGCCAATCAGATCGACGGTGCGATTCAACTGCTCAATGAAAAGCTGCTGGTATCCATAGGCAAAGATAAAGCCCTGAGTGTAAAACTGTTTGAGTACAGCAGTGCGCTTGGTAAAGACCCCACAGAGCGATTTCCCTGTTTGACTGAGTCTTCGAATATTCGTCTACTGTTTAAAAGTCAGAATTCTCGGGTGCGGCTTCACTAGTAGATTAACTGGTTTTGTAGGTGCTGGTCGATCTAAGGTAGATAAGGGTGTTATCGCCCGGCTCTTACAGCATCAGCCAAGCCAAATCCTTAGAAGCAAGCACTGCCAGCGCGCATTGAATCTGTGTATTTTAAGACGGAAATTGCGGCCTGATAGTGCGGCCCGGGCAGAATGGCACGAATATCAACTCAATGGATCATCAAACTAACTAGGATCAACCAACTTAACCGCCGAAACCTTATTCTCCGGCAAATCAGCCGCACTATTAACCCGAGTCTCCAACTCTCGGGGCTCAGAAAAAACCCGCATCTCATCGCGAAACCCGCAGCTAACGCACTCGCGGTAGTCAACACCATCCAGGGAATAAGCCTGGAGCTTGTCCATCTTTGCGCACTTGGGACAGGTAACACCCGCGATAAATCGTTTTTGGGTTGAAAAAGCCATGTAAATATCACCACAATAGGAGTCTTTATTATATCGGACATAAGTGCATATGGATCACTCAATTCGCAGCCACAGAGGCATTTCCCCAAAACTCGGCCAGCGCGTCTACATCGACCCCGCGGCAACCGTAATCGGCGACGTGCATCTAGGTGACGATGCATCAGTATGGCCCGGCGCGGTTATTCGCGGCGATATGCACTCGATAAGAATCGGCGACCGCTCCAATGTTCAGGACAACGCCGTGCTGCATATTACCCATGCCAGCGACTTCAACCCCAGTGGCTGGCCACTGCATATCGGTGATGATGTCGTCATTGGTCACCGCGCAGTGCTTCATGGCTGCACGGTCGGCAACAGAATATTGATTGGCAATGGCGCCATTATTAATGATGGCGCAGTGATTGAAGATGAAGTGATTGTCGGTGCCGGCTGCATGGTGCCCCCGGGGAAAACCCTCGCCAGCGGCTATGTCTATGTGGGCAATCCCTGCAAGCAGATGCGTGCACTCTCGGAAAAGGAAAAGGCCTTTTTCAGCTATTCCGCAGCCAACTACGTCAAGTTAAAGGATGAGTATCTTGCGGAAAATAGCGAGAAATAATTAGAGAGAAGCGCGCTGACTCTCGATAACAGCGGCAGTTTCAGGCTTGACCTGCCGCCAGATATTGAACGACTCAGCAGCCTGTTCAACCAACATACCCAAACCATCTGCAGTCTCTGCACCCAAACGCTGACCCCACTTCATAAAAGGCGTCGGCTCGGCCGCGTACATCATATCGTAACAGGCCGATCCCGCCGGAATTAGGTCGTCCGGCAAGGGCGGCATACCGCCAGTTAAGCTGGTGCTGGTGCCATTGATAACCAGGTCGAATTCCTGGCCGGGCAACATATCGAAACCACAGCCGAGAATATAACCCAGCTCGGCAAAACCCTTGGATAGCTGCAGCGCTTTTTCCAGGGTGCGATTGGCTATCACCACATGCTGTGGCTGCTCAGCCATCAACGGCTCTAAAATGCCGCGCACCGCACCGCCGGCGCCGAGCACCAGAACTCGTTTGGCGCGAATCTGCCAGCCGAGATTTTTAACTATATCTGTCACCATACCGACGCCATCAGTAGTATCGCCAATCACCGTGCCATCATCCTGCAGGGTCAAGGTATTGACCGCACCGGCGCGTCGAGCGCGAGGAGTCAGGCGCGCAGCATAGGAGTAGGCTTCCTGCTTAAAGGGAACGGTAATATTTAAACCCTTGCCGCCAGCGGCAAAAAATTCATCGGCCGCAGCCTCAAAACCATCGATAACAACAAGCTGTTTTTCATAGCTGAGATCCTGCCCGGTGGCAGCGGCAAAGGCGCTGTGAATCTGCGGTGATCTACTGTGAACAACCGGGTTGCCAAAAACAGCGTATTTATCAGTCATGTTCTTTTCCAGAATTTAGACCCAGTTATTGGGGGTCAGGTATTTCTCGTAGAGTTGCGCCTCGGCACTGCCGGGCTCTGGTGCCCAATCGTACTCCCAACGAACCAGCGGCGGTAGTGACATCAAAATAGATTCCGTACGACCGCCGGTCTGCAGGCCAAAGAGTGTGCCACGATCATAGACCAGATTAAATTCAACATAGCGGCCGCGACGGTAGAGCTGGAACTGGCGCTCTCGCTCGCCGAACTCAATGGCGTGGCGCCGCTGTAAAATCGGCAGATAAGCTTTGCTGAAGCTATCGCCGACACTGCGCATAAAGGCAAAGCTCTGCTCAAACCCGGGCTCATTTAGGTCATCGAAAAACAGTCCGCCAATACCGCGCGGCTCATTGCGATGCTTGAGATAAAAGTAGTCATCGCACCAGTTCTTAAAGCGCGAGTAGTAGTCTGGGGAAAAGGGATCGCAGGCATCTTTGGCGGTTTGATGCCAGTGGCGGCAATCCTCATCATTGCCGTAATAGGGGGTCAGGTCATAGCCGCCACCAAACCACCAGACAGGGTCTGCACCCTCTTTTTCGGCAATAAAAAATCGTACATTGGCATGGGAGGTCGGGGCATAGGGATTTTGCGGATGAATAACCAGCGAAACACCCATGGCCTCAAAGCTGCGACCCGCCAACTCCGGGCGATTCTGGGTTGCGGAAGCAGGCATCTGCGCGCCAAAGACATGGGAAAAATTAACCCCGCCCTTTTCAATAATAGGGCCATCGACCAGTACGCGGCTACGGCCACCCCCGCCTTCTTCGCGGGTCCAGCTGTCCTCCTGCCATGAACTGCCGTCGACAGCTTGCAGCGCTGCGCAAATACTATCCTGCAGCCCGAGCAGATACTCTTTTACTGCAGCCTTATCTATCTGTTGCTGATTATCCTGCACGAACAATCTCTCCGCTGATTAAATACCTGATCTCACTGGGGTTGAGCGCATCGCCAACTTGCCCTGGGGCCTGGGCATCAATTGCCGAGCCAAAATAACTCTCCACCTCAGCCGCCGATTTAGCCGCTGGCAACCCCTGAAGGTTAGCTGACGTCGATACCAGTGGCCCGCCTAAAAGTTTGCAGAGTGCCGCTGCAACCGGATGCGTTGTTATACGCAGCGCCAATGTATCACGGCCACCGGTAATCCACAGCGGCGCGGCGCCATTGTCAGGCACTAGCCAGGTGGTAGGTTTTGCGGTTGGCTCGCGGAAGCGACGCAGATGTTCCTCGTCGATACCAGCCAGAAAAGGCTCAAAACGCTCAATGTTGTCAGCGATCAGGATAAGACCTTTCTCGACATTGCGTTTTTTAAGTTGGAGTATTTTTTCAACGGCGGAGGCAGACTGGGGATCACAACCGATCCCCCAGACTGACTCAGTGGGATAAGCCACCACCGCCTGCTGCTTTAGCAACGCTGCTGCACGGCAGATCTGTGGATGGCTCACCCAGTCGGTCACGGAGTAATTATCCGTTCTGAAGCTTTTCCTGCAATGCGGCATCTTTAGCAATAATTGCTGCGGCATTGTCAGCGCGCTCTTTGAGGAGCTTTTCGTGCATGGACGAATCGGAAACACCGATAATCTGCGCAGCGAGATAGGCGGCATTTTTAGCACCGGCACTACCGATAGCGACTGTTGCAACTGGAATTCCGCCGGGCATCTGTACTGTTGACAGCAGAGCATCCAAACCGTCCAGAGAACCGTTGATTGGCACGCCGATAACTGGACGCAGAGTCGTCGCAGAAACAGCACCGGCCAAATGGGCAGCCATACCGGCAGCACAGATAAATGCTGCACAGCCGCGGGCATCCGCATCAGTCACATAGCTGTGAGTTGCCGCTGGAGTACGGTGTGCAGATGTCACCTTTACTTCAAAGGGGATATCGAATTTTTTAAGAATTTTAAAGCTGGCTTCCATTACCGGTAAATCGGAATCGGAACCCATTAGAATTGCAACAAAAGGTTTGGTCATTTTTTGGTCACCATGTAGGAAAGGTGCGCAGGCTACCGTAACTTTTAGCTCGGCGCAACCATAGAAAAACAATAGATATTAACAGCTATTCTGCCGTTGGCAGTCCATGCCAGCCGCGCTATATTAAATCATTTTTGAATCAGGTTTTGGAATTTTACTTAACTCAGGCGCTGATAGAATCCGCTGTTATTTTCAACCAGCCCTTTTAGCTCCAGAGAGACCAACAGGCGCGATAATTCAGCCACTGAAAACAGCCCATCAATCGTTAGGCTGTCCATATCCACCGGCTCAAACCCAAGCATCGACAAAAGTTTTAATTCATCTGCCAGTAAATCTTTCTCTTCATCTGAGGGTGACGGTGTCTCTCCAAGTTCCGTCACTATCGATTGTTCTGGTAAAACAGCCAGCCCCGCAAGTGCACCCTGCAACTCCTGGATAATATCCTCGGCTCGCTCAACAAGATGCGCCCCCTGTTTAATAATCTGGTGGCAGCCGCGGCTCTGGGGATTGTGGATAGAGCCGGGAATGGCAAATACTTCGCGATTCTGCTCAAGAGCGCAGCGCGCGGTTATCAATGAGCCACTTCTCAACGCCGCTTCAACCACCAGAACGCCGAGGCTCAGGCCACTGATAATTCTATTTCTTTTTGGGAAGTGGGTTGGCAGGGGCGGTGTGCCCGGATCAAACTCAGTAATCAGGGTGCCGCCCTGGTCAATAATATTGTCCGCCAGGCGACGGTGTGCCCGCGGGTAGATGGTATCTATGCCTGTTCCCATCACTGCAATGGTTTTCCCCATGGCGGCAAGTGCGCCGGAATGGGCAATACCATCGACTCCCTGGGCCAAACCGCTGGTAATAACAAATCCGCCATTGGAGAGAAATTTACTCCACTCGAAGGCATTGGTTTCGCCACCCCTGGTCATACGGCGACTTCCAACTATGGCGATCTGCGGAAGATGAAGGTTTTCGATGTTGCCGCGCACATAGAGCAGCAACGGCGCGCCGACCGTCTGCTTGAGCAGAGAGGGGTAATCATCACTGGTAATCGGAATAATAGATCCACAACAGTTTTCGAGGCGCTCTTCTATGCTCTCCAGACAATCACGCCAGGTCTGATGGTGATATTGATCCTGCAGATTTTCCAGAAGGGGCCATAGCTGCTCAGGGTAATCGCTGGGTGGCCGCTCAAAAATAGTTCTGTAGCTATTTGAATACTCGAGAAGCTGGCGTTGGTATTTTGCAGTGAAATTTTCCAGATGCTGGGAAACCAGCGCGTAGTGACATTCCTTGTCCACGGGCACTCCTTTTCAATTAGGACAGTTCGATCTAACTGCCCTAGGCACTGTTAGTTATGGGCTATAGACTATGGATTGCTTAGCAGATCCCCTATATCCACTTGCCGGTCGGCTTCCATAATCAGACCAAAGCTCATTTTTTCGTAGGTGTAAAACACCATCAGCAGTCCGATGCGCTCATCCGGCAGTTGCACCCGCTGATTGGCAACACGATCTTTGGTGATATCGCCGCGCTTGGAAATAGCCAGGGTGTCACCCGCCTGCAACCCGTCTCGATTACCACGGTTGATCGCCACAACATCCAGAGCACCGGCATTGCGCACGCCATCCTCAACATTGAGCACCGAGGCTTTAATTTCAGTCTCCGGCGCCCGAGGGTAAAAGATCGATGCCAGAGTGCGCTCTTCGCTGACCAGCAGGCGATCTTTAATACGAATTTCACCCGCTGCGCGGCTAACGCCCATGGTCGCAATATCATCTTTAAGCGCTTTAATTTTGGCCGCGCCGACATCTACAGCGCGAATACCCAGTAATTCACCGGTCTCAGGATCCAGATAGGGATCGCCGCGACGGTAGATACCATAGTTCAATCGATTGGCGGTGAAATCGCCCCGCGCGTAGAAGTCGTCCTTCATGCCCACCAGGATGCGACGTTCAGTGCCGCCGAGAACATAGGGGGCACTGCGCAGTGTGGCATCGTCCGTTACCCGGGTTTTCGATAGAAAATTATCGATAACCTCCAGTGGCAGCGCGCTGATCGCCTCGGCGTGATCCATGGATCTAATTTCAGGGGACAGCTTCAAGTCACGACTGCGCTTAACCACCAGTTGTGGAACGCCGTCGATATAGACCAGGGTAATGGTATCGCCGGGGTAAATAAGGTGGGGGTTTTCAATCTGCTGATTGGCGTGCCAGATTTCCGGCCACATCCAGGGATCCTGAAGAAAAACGCCGGAGATATCCCAGAGTGTGTCACCGCGTTTAACGACATATTGATCGGGCACATTTTTATTGAGTAAAACAGCCTCAGCCATAACGCTGGATATACTTAACAGCATGGCCATTATCAGAGTGGTCGCGAATGGGATTTTTTTCATATGGGTGAGTCCTTTCTCATGGCGGGGTTAGTGTATAATTTCCAACATCCTTGAGTTTCTCAACTTATTAGCTTAGTTAGCTTGATAGTTCAGCTGGTAAATACGACTTACAAATAAGGGTCAGGATGCATAATGCCGCCGAGCTAACTTAATGGTAGCAGTGCTTTTAACTTTTTTTTAAAAATCTATCACATTCGCTATGGCAATATTAAATATTCTCGAATTCCCCGATCCCAGGCTGCGCACCGTGGCCAAGCCGGTCGCCGCAGTTGACGACAAGATCAAACGCCTGGTCGCAGATATGTTCGATACCATGAAGCACGCTCAGGGCATTGGTCTTGCCGCCTCGCAGGTCGATGTTCACCTGCGCGTTATTGTGATGGATCTGGGTGAAGAGGGCATCCCACCGCGGGTGTTTATCAACCCGGAGATTGAAGTTCTCGACCAGAGCACCAACCCCTATGACGAGGGCTGTCTTTCAGTGCCCGGATTTTACGAGACCATTGATCGCCCGGCCCATGTGATGATTCGCGCCCTTGATGGCGAGGGCAATGCCTTTGAAGAGGAGGCCCACGGCCTTTTGGCCGTTTGTATACAGCATGAGATCGATCATCTCGAAGGCAAGTTATTTGTCGATTACCTGTCGTCATTTAAACGCCAGCGTATTCGTAAAAAGCTCGAAAAAATCCACCGCAAGAATGCATAGGAATCTTTCAGCTTGAAGATTATTTTCGCAGGTACGCCCGATTTTGCCGCGGCACACCTGCAGGCCCTGATAGATAGCCCGCAACACTCGGTGATCGCAGTCTACACCCAGCCAGATCGACCGGCTGGACGCGGCAAAAAGCTCAAGGCAAGCGCGGTTAAACTATTGGCGGAAGCTAACAGCCTTCCAGTGTTTCAGCCGCAATCCCTTAAAGAAGCAGAACAGCAGAAAATCCTCGCGGATTTGCAGGCCGATATTATGGTGGTCGTCGCCTATGGGCTGATTCTGCCT
>Ga0213869_10000437_pt1 | contig 34597 bp, 56 predicted proteins | sample PICome_10_FD_160083 | JGI IMG/M metagenome (GOLD analysis project Ga0213869, IMG submission 160083) | Coastal seawater microbial communities near Pivers Island, North Carolina, United States - PICO132 | ecosystem: Environmental > Aquatic > Marine > Coastal | place: USA: North Carolina...
AGACAGTTGATTGTGGCAGGATTGGAGGAAGTATAGAAACTCTAGTTGATGGTGGCAGAGTGGATTGTGAAACAAAATATTCAGTAATAGAATATGATTTTGCTAAAAAACATCATGAATGCCTATCTCAAGCATTATACTACAGCAGAATTACAGGCAAGCACGGTATTTGCTCATTAATTATCGAATCTAAAAAAGATTTTAAATACATAAAAAGAATTGAGGATACAATTAAATATTACAATTTAAAAATAACAGTAGACACAATAGAAAACTTAAACTAATATGTTCTGGAACAAAAAGCCTAAATATCAATTTTCTAAGCAATCTTTGGCTAATTTAAAAACTTGCGATAAGAGATTACAAAAGTTATTTAATGAAGTCATCAAACAATTTGACTGCTCTATTATTGGTGGATATAGATCAGACAGCGAGCAAGAGTATTATTTTAAAAAAGGTTTAACAAAGCTTCGTGGAGGCGAAAGTAAGCATAATTTACAACCTAGTCAGGCTGTAGATGTTTGCCCCTATCCTATAGATTGGAGCAATCACAAAAGATATATTTTATTTGCTGGTTATGTTAAGGGGATTGCAAGTCAAATGAATATAAAGATCCGTTGGGGTGGGGATTGGGATTCAGATAATATTATGAAAGATCAAACATTTAATGATTTACCACATTTTCAACTTGAAGACTAAATTATAACTTGACTTTCATTTTGAATTAGTTAATATAGTATTATTATTAATTTTTTTCAAAAAAAATGGTTAAGTGGAGAAATATAAAAGGTTACGAAAATTGCTATAAAGTAAGTGAATTAGGTCAGGTATATAGTATTAAATCAAATAAAATCCTTAAACAGCAGAAACAGGTAAATGGTTATCTTTCTGTGAGTTTATGTAAAGATGGTTCGGTAAAACCTCATAGAGTTCATAGACTTGTAGTTGAAAATTTTATTGATAATACAAAAAACAAGCCTCAAGTAAACCATATAGACAGCGATAGAACAAATAATAATTTAAATAATCTGGAATGGGTTACGGTGTCCGAAAATTTATCACACGCTTTTAAATACGGTAAATTAAGACCCCCAAAGCCCTTTTTAGGTAAATTTGGTGCCGATCATAATAAATCTAAATATTTTTGGATTAAAGACTTAAGTGGTAATATTAAATATTATAATAGTGGATTAGAATTTTACAGAGAAACAAAACTGGATCACACCACAATAAGTTATGCAAGAAAAAATATAGCTAAAAATAATCTTACTAAATATGTATTTAAAAAAGGTAAAGTAAAAGGTATGATATTGTATATAGAAAATCCATTTCACTTTGAGCTTATTAATTAATAGTAATATCTAGCTTTCTGAGTTTCTACAAGCGGCATAATGCCCTCTATTTTAAATCTTGATACTGCTGTATTAGGTGCGATAGCCTCTTTTTCTGATTCTTTTGACATACTTTCATTATATAATTTATCATTAGAGGCCATTTTATCTTTTTCTTTTTGGATACTGTTTATTTCTTGATTCTTTTCTTTTGCTGTTTTCATTTTTCATCTGTTGAGTTATTTAATATATAATTTTCTATCTCTTCGACACTCTTTCCAATTCTTTCTGCCTCGTGTTTTTCATAATCATTTTGCAATATATCAGCATAAATTCTTAATCTAACACGCTTTACTAAATCATCTTGATCTCCAAATTTTTCTTGCCATGTTTTAACTCCTATATGATGAATACCCTCCTCACCTCGGTGGTGACGAACACACAAAGGCATTATATCATAATTACTTGATTTAGCACCGTAACCTCTGTTTTTAGTGTTGTGGTGTATCTCTGGTATTCCTCCGCAGATTAAACAACCTAATTCAGCTACACGCCCCATATAAGCCCGCTCTTGTTTATTTGCTTTCTTTTTCATTTGTAAGTCTTTTGCTTTCCATCACCCTCAATATCTTTATTACAAAACTCTTTTAATTTTTTATTGTAAATATCTATCAATATTAAATGTGCATCTTGCAACACATCTAATTGATGTATTTTTGGCAAAGCATTAAAATCTTTTGTTAAAGTAATTTTAGTATCATCAGTTTCATAATCATAGATTATATTAATTTTCATTTTCATAATTATTTTTTTCAGGTAAATTGCAAATATTAGCAATGCTTAGCTTTAATTCTATTATATTAAGATCATCTTTTAATAACTTTGATCGCTCATTGAATTTTTTAATTGCGTCTTGTATTTTAGAACGCTGCTCTTGATCAGGATTGACAGAATACTTTTTTATAAATTCTTCAATACTTTTTTGTGTGTTTTTTGGTAATTTTTCTAACATATCATTTTATTATTAATATTTTTATTTGTAGTAAACATTATACGAGGGAACATTGTAAACCCTAAAAATTTTAGGATAATATTCTACATCTTGTATATAATTATTTAACTTTTTTTTATTTTCAGGTATTTCGTAGGGTTCACGAATTACTACACAATTTGATAATATTAAAAGTATTAAAAGTATTTTCATTTTATTATTTCTTTAAATTGATAATTAACATATTCCTCCTCTCTTTTAAAAAGCCATAGCAACATTTTTTTCTTTATTTTATATGTAGAATCTTTAGCAGTAATTTTACTTTTTAAATCTTCTACAATAATGGCTCCATTTTCTTTATAAACAAAATCAGCAATATATTTTATTGATCTCCTTTTTTCACCTTGATTATCTTGAAAAGACGGTTGCAATTCAAAATCTTTTTGCATCTGAAGATTAGATATTTTTCCTGCTTTTTGCAGTAATTCTAATTCTACAAATCTTTTATATTCAGCTTTAGAGTCAAATTTTATACCATTAACTGTTATAGGTATATTTCTATATTTTAATCGTTTTCTCATAATTATTTATTTACCTGTTGAGCCATAACCACCCCTTTGAGTGTCCTCAATACTTTTCACTATTTCCATTTTACTTGGATATAGTGGTCTTATTAGCATTTGAGCGATTTTATCCCCTTTTGTAATAGTGTAAGGTTCGTGTCCTGCATTATATAGAATAACTCCTATTTCTTTTCTATATAAATTATCTATTGTTGCAGGTGAGTTTAAAACTGTAATTCCATGTTTTAAAGCGAGTCCAGAGCGTGGGCGTAAATCAGCTACTGCATAAGATTTTAAGTTGAAGAATCCAATATCAGATTTAGGCTCTTTAAAAAACCACTTATCACATAGTTTTGATGTATTAGTGACACTAACTAAAAACCACTTATCACATAGTTTTGATGTATTAGTGACACTAACTTGATATTGCTTAGGCAACTCAAGGCTAATTCCTGTTTTCACAAGGACTCGTCCCATAGGACATAAATCCACATACTTGCCATCTGCCGATTTATACATAGTAAAATTTCTATCTTTTAAATGATTAAAACTAAAATCATCAGCATATATGTCCCATAAATCTCCCTGATTCTCCTTAGCGGGTGCTTTTGCTGTATCTGTTAGTAGTTTTACTTTAAATGGTATATTCATTGTCTTTTGATTTTATTTAATTAAATTCTGTAAAATATTCGTTTACACAAAACATTTCTGACTGCCTCCCGCATTCCTTCACTAAATCCTCCCCTTCTTCATCGCTCATTGGATTCGCAGCTCTAGCACAATCTATAATAAACTTTGCTCTTGCTTCTGTATCACAACTAATCTTATATAAATAAGATTTATTAAAACATAAATCACCGCTATTCCTTATAAAACCGAAATCATATATTTTGTTAAATCTTTTACACCAATAACCTCCTGGTATTTCTACTCCTGACTCATCTTGCATACAACCACTTAAACTTATTGCTATAAGTATTATTATTATCTTTGCTTTTCTCATAATTATTTAATTAAATCCATCAATTCTTTATCAATAGACAGTGAAAAGCCCCTCATCATTGACCACCGATCAATTTTTTTTAAAACTAGTGTCATTTCATCCTTAGTAATACCTTTAAAACTTTTCTCTATAGGTATTACATCGTCATTTTTATTCTTAATTTCTTTATACCAACCACCAGCAAATTTAAGAATAAATTTGAATTCATCTTTATTAAATATCATGTCGCCCAACTCTTCCTGTTTTGCATTATACTGCGGTAACAACTGCTTCCTAGCTTCATAAAAAGCTCTTAGCTGCGGCAATGTTTTTTTACTAGAAGAAATTTGTAAATATAAATCACCTTTACTATTTTCTAATAATTTTTTAAAGTGATTTTTTATAACTGCAAAATTTCTCTCAAATTCACAATTTATATCATACCGTTTTATTCCTCGAATTTCAATATATCTAGATTGATCTTTAGAAAATCTTATCTTTTCTATTTTAGATTTATAATTCATGTTTAAATTTTAGTTGGTTAGGTATTAAATCAGTAACACAAATTTTTAAAATGTTGGCAATTAAAACTATCCAAGAAAATTTTATCATCACTTCACCTCGTTCCCACTGTTCAACGCTTTTTTTACTAACATTAAGATTTTTTGCTATTTCTCTTCTAGTCTTTTTATGTTTTTTTCTTATTTCTTTTATATTGCTGCCAAGAATTTTATTAATTTCTTTTGAGTTCATCTTAATTGTGATTTTAAGTTTTTAATAAATTTCCTAGTGGTTTTTGTTGGAATAGTTTTTTTATTCTCATAACAATCTTCAAACCTACCAACCAAATTTTTATTAATTAGTAGTTTTGTTTTTAATATGTCAATCTCTTCCAAAAGATCCGATTTTGATTTAAAATAATTTATTATCATATTATTGCAATTTAGTTAATATTTCATTTTTTAAGTCAATACTTTTAATTAATAGTTCAGATAATTTTTTAATATATTCTTCATCTCTATAAACTCTTACCACAAACATTTTTTTATCATCTTTAAAAAGTGGGTGATAAGATATAAAATCACAATATTCTCTTTCTGATATATATAATCCTCCCTGCACTTGGGATTTATATTCTGTTGGTAATTTATTATCAATCAAATATTTTAAATGATTTTTTTTCAATGGACATTTTATTTCAATTAATCCATTATCGCTAATTAATCCGTCAGGAGAATAACCTATTTCATCTTTTCTAATAAAAGTTACTTGATCAATTTTAACATCATTAACAAAAGAATAATAACTCCTAGCTTCTTCTTCTAGCTCATTACCTCGAGTCATAGCTTCACTTTGGAAAGATGCTTCTGGCTCTATTAAAAGGCTATCGCTTGCCAACTCAAATGCATAATCTTTTAATGATTTACTTTCTGCACCTGTAGAGGTAATAATTTTTTTAAAGTTGCTAGCAGTTGCAATACCTAATCGTAATTGCAACCACTCTTGAGAACCCTGCTCAATATCCTTAATTATTTCCATTATTATTATTTTTAATTTTAATTTTATCTTTTAATAAAGACATAGCTTTTTCAAAGTCACTTGACTTAAATTCTTCTAAAGAATCAACCTTAAAATGTTCTAAAAATTTAGACTCTTCTGCTCCAGATTCATCTAATAGTTTTTTTAATTTCTTATATTCTTCAATGGAGATTGTTGCCCAATCATCTTGAATATCATCTTTATTATACAATGATAATCCTAAACCAAAAACAGCTATATTCTTAGTCAAGCACCTCATAATTGCTGTATTAATATCAAACATCGTTGCCACTTCAACAAATTTAGTTTTAAAAACATCTTTATTTTGTTTCTTTGACTGATCCCAATCTTTTACTTCATAAGAATATCTCTCACTTTTCATAGTTTTATTAGCTCCATCAGTAACCATCATCCACATTTCATGAGTAATATCTTGAATGGTTATTTTGGTAAAGACCATATACCCCTCCTCACTTTTAAAAAAAGGTAGCCCATTATCATTTTTAATAATCTCATATCTTGCATTAGGATATATCTTGCAAACTTCCCTCCAAGCATCAGACCAAGATAAATAACTTAATGTTTTTTGCTTTGTTTTTATTTTTGATTTAATATCTACGGAGGATAGTCTAGAAAATATAGAGTCTCCTTTTAATTTAACTTCTGTCATTTTATTTATTAATTAAATTGTTTAATTTTATTTCTGCTTTGTGATAATGTTCTTTTGCGTCATTACTAGATTGTTGTATTATATCACTAATTTTTTTAGTAACATTTTCTATATCAGTATTATCAAAAGACATTTCATGAATTAATTTGTTTAATTCTTTTTCTTGCGATTTAGTATATTTGTTTAACGCCATGATTTTTTTAGTTTAAGATTAATTACAAAATCAATTATATAATCACTAATTATAAAAGTCAATCTTTTTATTATACAAATTTAACTAATATTTTTACTAAAAAAGTTTTAAACCGATTAAGATTTGCTAATTTTGTTAAATAATATTCTCCATGAATATCGACTTTATAAATATAATAATCTAAAAATTTACCTTCTCTTTTGAGAATTTTTTTTATTACTTTGTTTGACATTTTTTTATTAATTTAGTTAATTACTAAATATATTATATAATCACTAATTATAAAAGTCAATCTTTTCTTGCAATTTAATTTTATATATATTATAATCTTTTTTGTGGGGGTGAACTCATATCTCTTTTTTTGGTTTGGTTAATTACGCCACCTCCACAACAATTATGTAATTAACTTAAGTTAAAAAAATCATGAATAGAGAACAGCTTTTAAGATCAAACTCAAATTTAACTACAGCAAGAAATTTAGCTATATTTTCAGTAGTTGCGGCTAATTCTGGTTTTGGCTATGCTTCTTACGCTAGAGATACTAACCAAATTACAGAAAGTTCAGCAGTAGCAGGTGCTGTAGCATGGCCATTGAATGGCGTGGGGATATTGGGCGTAGTTATGTGTAATTTTTATATTTCAGTAAATAACTCACGATTAGCAGCAATACAATCTGACATAGAAACGCCGAGTAGCTCACCAAGTTCTGCTTCGATTAATTCAAGAACAGAATTAGAAAAAGAATAATATTTGACATTTAAAAATAAATAATTTATATTTTTTTTGTCTTAGGTTCAATATAAAGACAGATTTTTTATTATGAGGGGTGTTTTGAACCTCGCCCCTCGCCCATATTATACAAGGTTCAATGACATATCAAAATAATTCTAAAATAAATATATCAAAAAATTACACTATTATTCAAGGCTGGATGATTTCCGATCTTGGGTTAAAAGGCAATAGTTTATTAATTTATGCACTAATTTACGGTTTTTCACAAGCTGAAAATTGCAAATTTACTGGTAGTTTAAATTATTTAGCAACTTGGACTAATTCAACGAAGCAAGGAGTTATTAAAAGTTTAAAAATTTTACAAGAAAGAGGCTTAATTAATAAAGAAGAATCTTTTTCTAATGGGGTAAAAAATGTTAAATACTATACAACAAAGTTTAATGGGGGTATTAAACAAAGTTTAATGGGGGGTATTAAACAAAGTTTACCTAATAATATAGAGTATAATAATATAGATAATAATATAGTAATAAATAAACAGTTTGAACAGTTTTATAATTTATATGGAAAAAAGAAAAGTCGTAGTGATGTAGAAAAGAAATTAAAGGCAGCATTAAAAAAAGATAGCTTTGATAATATTATGTCAGGATTAAACAACTACATTAAAAATAGATCAAGCGACAGCCAGTATTGGAAATATCCATCAACTTGGCTTACTCAAGAGTGTTGGAAAGATGAATATAATCAATCAGAATCAAATTTAACTGAGGATTCTTTTGATAGAGTATTAAAAGAAATTCAATCAGATCAACTTAAATTAAAATAATCATGGCAGATAGATTTAAATTTAGAGTTTGGGATAAACCTAGTTACGATTCTCCCGAAGGTTGTATGAATTACTTTGATATTCATAGAGGTATAGGAGATTGTAATGTAATAATGCAATGTATTGACAAACGAGACAAAAATAATAATTTAATTTTTGAGGGTGATTTGTTAAAATATAAAGCTTGCACTCAAGAATATTTACTTGTAGTTAGTTATGATAAAGAGGATTTACAATTCAAATTTTTTTCTAAAGATAATAATTCATATCCTAGCGTAACAACATCTGACGGAGTTAAGAGTTCAATCGCTGTGGTAGCTTCGTTTGAGCTGTCAGAGTGCGAAGTTGTAGGAAATATTTATGAAAACCCCGAATTATTAACAAATGATAGATAAAGAAATATACTTAAAAGGATTAAAATTAATTTGCTTGGATGCAGGACTGGAATTTTCAGGAGATAAAGGCGACCAGTTGTTAAAAGGCAAAATAATACTATTTGAAAACTTTTTACAAGATTTTACAAATGAAGATTTTGAAAAAGCAACTTTAGAGATTATAAGGAAAGAAACTTTTTATAATAAAATACCACAAGTAAAAATATTTATTGAGTATTGCAAGGATCAGAAAGCATTTAGAATTTCAAAAGAAAATGCAAAAAAAATAGAATTAATAAAAAGCGAAAAGCAAGAATTAATTACTGAAATTTATAAATATTTCAATATAATTTCTGGAGATTATCTATTTAGCTCATTAGCTGCAACATTTAGATCATACAGCAAGAAACAAATAGAAAAAGCATTTAATAACCTAAAAATGCAAAAGTCTGTAACCTTGGAAAATTGGACAAAAGAATTAAATTAAATTATGCAAGTAGGAGAAAAAATTAGAAAATTTATAATTATAACAGAGGAGGAAAGCGAAAAGGTGGATAAATACTTATTTCGTTGTTGTGAGTGTGGAACAGAAGTAAAAACGACTCTTGGACAAATAAAACAAGCGAAGCATGATCATTGTTGCGGAGTCAAAAAAGTTAATTATAAGTCAATCACTTTACCAATAAAGATGACAGAAAACAATGCATCGCAAATAGCAAAATATTTAAATTCTGTCTATGATGTAAAATCATATATTTTTCAAGGAGACAGCAGAAAAAAATTATTAAAAATAAATAAAACAACAGTTGAAATTGGAGATATAATAAATATAAAAAATAATAAATTAGCAGTAGAAAGGAAATATTTTAATATTTATGCTTGATTTTTATAATTAACAATTCTATTATTATTGATGTAATTAATTTTAAACTAAAAAAAATGAAAATAACAATCACAAATATTTCACACGATCAAGTCAGAAAACTTAACAAAGAAGTTGAAAAAATAGATAATTTAAATTTTGGAGGACTCTCTAGCTTTGTAAACAAGACTGCTGAATGGCAATTTACTGATATTAAAGATGAAACAAGGGTCAATATTGGAAAGTTGTTTTTAAATTCTGGATTTGAAACTACAATTTTTAATTAAGTAAAAAACAACTAAATAAAATTAAAAACTTAATATAAAAACAATGCAAAAACTAAGAATAGCAAATGTATATAATAAAGAAAGTAATCAATATGAAAAAAGCACTTTTGAAATAAGAGAAAGTGAAAAAATTATTTCTGGTAAAATAAATATTTCTACAAAAAAAAATGATATATATATATCAAAGACATTGCCGTTTGTAGCATTTAAAAGCCAAATAGACAGAGACACAGAGAGGGCTATTCTAGATAGTAAGGGGCAACTATTCGAAGCAGAAATAAATTTAATTGCTGATAATTTTCAGGATCAAAGCGGAAAAACAATTAATTATATAAAAGTAGTTATTAATCAAGCAAGATTTGAAGCAGTAGATAAACACAACCAAGCAAAGGCAAATGGGTATCAATCTGAAAATTTATTAGACGATGACATACCATTTTAAATAATTAGTTGACATATTAAAAGAGTAGTTTATACTTAGTTAAGTAATTAACTAAAAATAAAAATTATGAAATTTAAAACAATAGAACAATTAATTAAAAAATACCCTTTTTTAAAAAGCAAAAAACTTACACCATACCAAGAAAAGTATTTATTAAATAATGATATAATTTCAGTTGATAAAAATTTAAACATAAATTGCATAGATTGCATTGATTGCACTAATTGCATAGATTGCATTGATTGCACTAATTGTTTTAATTGCCATATTTGCCAAGATTGTAAAAATTGCAAGCATTGCTTAAATTCTGCAAGGTTAGTAGATTGTAAAAATTGCCAAACATCAGAAGACTGCCAAGAATGCGAATATTGCAAAGATTGTGAGCATTGCACCAATTGTTTTAATTGTAAAGATTGCCAAGATTGTAAAAATTGTAAGCATTGTTTAAATTCTACAAGATCAGAAAATTGTAAAAATTGCGAAAAATTAGAAGATTGTAAAGAGTGTGTATATTGTGAAGATTGCCAAGATTGCATAGATTGCGATGATTGTTTTGATTGCTATAATTGCGTAGGTTGTAATAAATGTGTTGACGAGCATAATTTAAAATAAAAATGGAAAAATATAAAAATCATTCAGAAAAAATAAAAAAAGGGCAAGCAAAATCAGACAAAAGGGCAGGCAGACCAAGAGAAATTGACAGAAATGAGATAAAAGAGTTAAAAAAAAATTATACAATAATGAAAATTTCAAAAATGAAAGGAATTTCAAGGCAAGCAATATATAACATATTAAATGAAAAATAATGAAAATTAACACTAAAGCAGAAGACTTACTAAAAGCCTATAATAAATCAATTAATGAACTACTTGTTGAAATCTTGCTAAGATCAGATTATAAAGATATTGTCTTTTGCTTTCATGGTGGCAAGCAATTTTTAGATTGTGAAGCAACAGAAGGTACAACTTTTGTAGCAAGTGATGGTAGTGACGAGGGATTAATCACGGGGGAATGGTTGCATAAAAATATAGGAGAAACATTGATAATTAATGAAGAGTATTGGGTGACAACGGAAGACTTAAAGCAAGCTGTAGAATTAAAAACGGCTAATATTGAAGATGTATTTGATTATTATGATTATGAATATAAAGAAACAGAGAAACACAAAACAGTTTTAACTTTTAAAAATTGGTATAAATTAAAATAATTACTTTATGCTAGAAAAGATTTGCACAGACTTAGAAACCTCCAAGAAGCTTAAACAACTAGGTTTTGACGATTCAGAAAGTGAATTTGTTTATTGGAAAGATAGACCTAAATATTATCATAATCTACCATTTTACGAAGTAGATAAAATACAAGATTTAATTAGTTGCTTCATATTCGAGCAGATAGTAAACGAATTACCGCAAATGATAGAGATTAATAATAATATATATCATTTAATGATTTCTAAGAATAGTATTTGTTACTTTAGTCACTCAAGATTAGAAATATTTATCAATTATCAAGAAAGCAATTTATCTATATCAGCAGCTAAACTTTGGATAAAATTAAAAGAAGATAAAATAATTATTTGACATATTAAAAAGCATAGTTATAATAAAGGAGTAATTAATTAAAACTAAAAATAAAATGACTAAACATAAACACTATGACACTGCTTACAGAGCTTATTATGCTATAAGTTTTTCACCAGGAAAAAGAGCAGTAAGCGCATGCAACTATTTTGACGAGATAAATAAAGAATTTACAGAATTAGGAGCAGATGAAAGAGCCTTTACAAAGTTTGAAAGCTTATTTTTAGCCTCATTAAACGCTAAAAGCAATTGTATGTCTCCAATGATTACTGGACCAGCTAATTTTCCAGTTGCTAGGATGGAAAAAATGAACAATAGAGAGAGGGCAAGAAGTCAAGAAATGTATGATTTTATTGATAAGGTAAAAAAGGCAATAGATAAGAAAAATAACCCCTTAAACGAAATTAGATCAGACGACAAAGACGCAATAACAAAATTAAAAGAAAAACTAGCAGGACTTGAAAAATCGCAAGAGAAAATGAAAGTTTGTAATAAAATTATCAAAGATAAGAAAGATAATAAGCTTGAAAGATTAACTGAAATATTAGGAAATGAAGAGACTGCAAAAGAAGTTTTAAAACCTTCACGCTACGGTGTAATAGGTTATCAAAGTTTTAGATTAAGAAATAACAACTCTTTAATAAGAACTACAAAGCAAAGATTGAAACAACTGGAAGAACAAGCAGGGAGAAAATCAATCGAAACTAGATTTGATAACTATAATTTAACTATTGAGCAAAACGCAGAAAACGATAGGGTGCAATTCTTTTTTGATGATAAGCCAGAAAGGGCAGGAATTGACATAATGAAAAAACACGGCTTTAAATGGTCAAGAAATAACAATTGTTGGCAGAGGCTTTGGAATAATAATTGCATGTTCTCGGTAAATCATTATATATTACCAGAATTAAAAAACTTAAAATAAATAGTTGACATCTTAAAAAGAGTTAATTATACTTAGTTTTGTAATTAACTCAAATCAAAATAAAATGTATATAAATAAATTAAAAGACTTATCTAGAAATGACATAAATTTTTTATTAGATAATTCACAATATAAGTTAAAAAATCAACAAAATTTATATTACGATCGAGATATTGATACCATCGTATTAAATGATCCTAAATTTACATTTAAATATAAATGCTATTCAACCAAAATTGAAAATGATAAGGTTACTCTTGAAATGCCTAGTTATAGCGGTTGCCCTGTAGATATTTATAATAAAATAAACAAAAATACTAATGATTTTACGGCATTATTACATGAGTTAAATACTAATATCATTTTATATTATCAAATTATTATTGATTAACCTAAAGACAACCTATAACTTGACTATTTAGTAAATTAGCTTATTATGTAATTATAATAATCTTAATTAATTAAGTATGGCAGTAAACAAAAAGCAAGAAGACAAAGAAAAGTCAGGCAGACCAAGAGTAATACCCCAAAAATGGAACGAAGAATTAAAAAAGAAGATATTAGACAGTTATAAAAATGGTGGCAGTGATATAGTGGCGATTGCTTTATTGGATATTACAAGAGAAACTTTTTATAGAATATTAAGATCAGACGAGGCAAATCTTGAACCAATAGAGATAAATTTTTTAGACACAATTAAAAGGGGGAACATATTAAGTCAGGTCTGGTGGGAAGAAAGAGGACGCAGAGGGACAGTTGGAGAGATTGACGGGTTTAACAATGGCGCGTTTGTTTACAACACTAAGAACAGATTTAAAAGGGACGGATACAATTGTGTTTGGGCTGATAAGCAAGACCTGGAGCAAAATATTAAATCAGATGATGGTATTCCAGTAATATTTAATCTAAAAACAGAAAATAACTAAAAAACTGAACCCTTATAAATCAAGGATTAGGCAACTTCTTCCACGGGGTGGAGACAAATAAAACTGCATGAAAAACCTAGAAGTATTAAAAAAGATAAATAATTTAAAAATATCAGATTTTAAGACACACCTAAAAAAATATAAAGTTTTCAATTTAAAAATTTACACCCTACCAAAATCATATATAAACAATATGAGCGATGACATTTATTCATGCATTACAACAGATGATAGCAAGCTAACAATTAAAGAAGCAGAAAACAATATTTTAATATCTGTTAAGAGTTTATTAAGAAAAGTGAATGGAGTTTAATTTACATTATAAACAAACGCTATGTTTAACAAGTAAGGCAACTGAGATTTTATATGGAGGTGCAGCAGGTGGGGGTAAATCTCACTGCATGAGAACTTTAGCAATAGCTTATGCAGGCTTTATTCCTAACATACAAATTTATTTATTTAGAAGGAAAACGGAAGATTTAAAAAAAAATCATTTATACGGTAAAAATGGATTTTTAAACATTTTATCACCACTGATTGAAAAAAAAATAGTAAAAATTAATGAATCGACTGGTAAAATTGCTTTTAAAAACGGTTCCATGATCCACTTATGTCATTGCCAACATGAGAAAGATGTTTACAATTATCAGGGTGCGGAAATAGATATTTTACTAATAGATGAGTTAACTCACTTTACAGACTTTATATATAAATTTCTTAGAGCAAGATGCAGAACGGCGGGACTTGTATATCCTGCAAACACACCAGATTTTTTACCTCGAACATTACCAAGAATAATTTGCGGATCAAACCCTGGTGGAGTGGGACATGAATTTGTAAAAAGTGAATTTATAGACAATAAAGACCCTTTAAAAATTTACGAGATGGATCCAGAGGAAGGAGGAATGACAAGGCAGTTTATACCGGCAAAATTAAACGACAACCCGACAATGACACAAAGTGACCCTAATTACAAGCATAAGTTGCTAGGCTTAGGTGGTGCATTAGCCAGGGCAATGCTAGATGGCGATTGGGATGCTATCGAGGGGGCTTATTTTGATACCTTTAATAAAGATACTCATATAATACCAAGGTTTGAAATACCAAAAGATTGGTTTAAAATACGAGGTTTTGACTGGGGCTATTCTGCACCCTTTGGTGTATTGTGGGCGGCTATAAGTGATGGAAGTTTAATAAACATTGGAGGAAAAGAAATCTCATTACCTCGTGGTAGTTTAATTTTTTATCGTGAATATTACGGATGGACAGGGAAGCCCAATAAAGGTTTAAAAATGGAGTTGCCAGAAATAGCAAAAAACACAATGGAAAGACAAGGAAAAGAAAAGATGAACAGACAGGTAGCAGATCCAGCAATTTTTGATGAAAGTAAAAAAAATATGGGAATGACACAGGCCGAAGAGTTGGCAAAATATGGCTGTATTTATGAAAGAGCCGACAATAAAAGGGTAGCAGGTTGGCAACAAATAAGAACAAGATTGACAGGGAAAGACGGTAGACCACTAATGTATATTACTGAAGATTGTAAAAACTTAATAAGAACACTGCCGATAATGCAATATGACAGAACGAAGCCAGAGGACTTAGACACAGCACTAGAAGACCATTTATTGGATGTAGCCAGATATATAGCAATGTCAAGACCTATAACAATAGACATAAAAGAGGCTTTACCAGATCCAACACAAGATTTCTGGGAAAACTTTAACCCGCACCAGGTAAGAAAAGGAAAGAAAAACAAGAACTATGAATAAACTTGACTTTTATCTAATTTTACATAACCTAGAAAAAAGTTATTTACTATAAGAATCATGAGCAACGAAGACCAAAAGAAATCAAAACAAAAATCAGATTTACACGAGATCTGGAAAAAAGAAATTGAAAAATGTTTAATATTTCATGAAAAATATTTTAGAGAATCTAAAAAATATGAAAATATTTATAAAGATCAGTATAATGTGGAAGATGTAAACAGGTATAATATATTATATGCCAATACCGAAACATTAGCCCCTTTAGTGTATTCAAAACTACCCAAGCCTAATATAACAAGAAGATTTAAAGATGAAAATGAGGAGGCTAAAATTGCAAGTGAAATTTTAGAAAGAGTCACAACCTTTTTTTTAGAAACAACAAAAGCAGATACAATTTTTAGTAAAGCAAGAAAAGACTTTTTAATTAATGGGCGTGGTTTGGTTCGTGTTTACATGGAAGAGGGAGAAGTTGTAAAAACCGAAGAGGGAGAAGAAATTCTGGACGAAAGCAACAAAAAAATCTTCTTAAAAAGAATAGAATATAAAAATTTTATAACAGATTACACAGCGACCAGTTGGGACGATTTAAATTGGTTAGCTTTTAGGTCTTATAAAACACAAGCAGAATTATTGGAATTGTTTGGCGAAGATGCAAAAGACTTAGAGCCAGATTCAACGGACAATGATGGAAAACTGGAAACTTTAGAAATTTGGGAAATCTGGGACAAGGTAAACGATCAGGTATTATGGTACACACAAGAAAAGATTATCCAAGTAGATCAAAACCCTTATAATTTAAGCAATTTCTTCCCTATAGCCAGACCAGTAGGCACCGACAGCGATCCTAGTTCATTATTGCCTATACCTTTATATAGGATGTATAAATCACAGGCTGAAGAATTAAATATTTTAGATGAAAGAATAAGGTCTTTAACGGAGCAAATAAAATATACAGGCGTTTATAATTCAGTTGCAGAGAATGAAGATGTTCAAAATTTATTTAATGGAGAAGACGGGGACTTTGCCCCTATGTCTGGAGGTGCAACCGTAGATATTAAAAATCAAATTTATATAAAAGATATAGTTCCTATTGCTAACACTATAACCATTTTAACACAACAAAAAGCACAAATTATTAATAATATAAGAGAAATTACGGGCTTATCTGATATTGTTAGGGGTGTAAGTATAGCGAGCGAGACGGCAACAGCACAAAGACTCAAGGGCGATTTTGCTATTAGTAGAATCCAACCTTTACAGAAAGCTAACGCCATTATGATAAAAGACACTATGGAAATTATGGCAGAGTTAATTTGCGAAAACTACAGAATAGAAGAGTTGGCAAAAATTTCTGGTTGCCAAATAGTAAGTTTAAAAGATATTGCAGAAACAGCACAAGACAACCAAAACATGCTATTACAAGAAGCAGTAAACAACTTGCCAGAAAATTTGCCAGGTGCAGAAAAAGTGCAACAAGTAGAATTATTAAAACAACAAGCCAAAAAAGGATTTGATAAGACTATGAAAATTGCACAAAACGAATTGAAAGGCTTTGCAATGGAGATAGACCAAGTAAAAAAAATAGATGAAATATTAAAAGATGATGTTTTAAGATCTTTTTCAATAGATATTGAAACTGACAGCACTATTGAGGTTGACCAACAAAGAGAAAAGACCGAAAGATTTGAATTTATTAGTAGTGTAACAAACTTTGCAAGTCAATTTACCCCTTTGGTGCAAGCTGGAATATTACAGCCAGATGCTTTTAACGAGTTTTTAGGGTTTATAGCAAGACCTTTTAAAGTAGGTAGAAATCTGGAGGAGTTTTTACTATCTAAGCCAGAAGAGGCGAAAGAAGAGGAGCAGCCTTCACAAGAAGAAGTGTTGGCACAAGCAGAAAACGAAAGACAAGAAAGAGAGTTCCAGTTTAAAGTAGAAAGTGAAAAGGCTAAAATTAATTTAGAACAACAAAAGATAGATATTGAAAAAGCAAGAGTTTTACAAAACCAAAGGCAATTTGACGATAAAATTGATTTTGAAGACGCAAACAAAGCAGCAGATCGCCAAGCAAAAACACTGGAAAAGGTCGCACCAACAGCAGAGCAGGTAATTGAAAATAGAACCCAAAGACTCAACGAACAAATAAAAAATGACTAGAAAAGTTTTAAAAACTATAGACGGGAAAAAACAATGGGTATTTGATGGATACGGAAAAGGCGGAGCGTCAAAACAAAGAAAGATGCCTGCTTCTGGAGAAGATTTGACAATAGACGGTTATATCTCTAAGCATGGAGGAATTGAAAGCCATGTTGATAATAAAGTTTACACTACAAAAAACGGATACTTAAATCATTTAAAAGTGAATAATTGCCATATAAAAGATTATTAATTTTACATAACCTTGACAATTAATTTTACATAACCTATTCTAATTAAAATAATTATCTTTAAATATTTTTATGTCAGATACATTAGAAAAAAACAGCGATTCATTAGCTGAAATTCTGGAAGAGAGTACCGAAACTCAAGAAACTGAGAATCAAGAAACTGTTCAAGAAAACAATACTGAAAATAATGATACAGAAGTTGATGCAGAAAACGCACCAACCGAAGAATCAGAAGATCCGGAGGAGGAACTTAAATTTATTAGATTAACCAGCGGTTGGACTAAGGAAGAAAAAGAACTCGTCAAAAAAATTAAAGACCCTGAATTAAGACAAGAAGCAGTAGAAGCTACCAAAAAAAGAAGAGTAGATTTTGATCGTAGAAGTCTTGAACTCGGGAATACTAGGAAAGAGTTGGCAGAAATGCGAACAAAATTAGAGGAGTTAACCTCGAAGCAAAATAACCCTGTTGCAGAAGATGAAGATGAATATCTAACAGAGCAAGAGCTAAAGCAAAAAAAACAACTTGAAAATGTTGAGAGACAATTGCAAGAGTTAAAGGAACAGGAGGCGGTAAGCCAAGCTCAAACGGTGCAAAAAGAATTAACAAGCTTTGCACAAAGTCAAAATGAAGATGGAAGTTTAAAACATCCTTATTTTGAAAGAGTTAGAAAGAATATGTCTTTGTTATTCCAGGCAGATCAAAACGGCACAATGACCTTAGAAAAGGCATATAATAAAGCAGTGTTACTTGATGATGAATTAGAAGGAGAGCAAAGGCAAGAATTACTTTTAAAAGAGAAGATTAAACAAAAAGAAGCTCTTGAGAAAGTGAAGAAAAATAAAAAATATTCTCCTAGCGTAGGCAGTGGCAATAAAAACCTTTCCGCTAAAGAGCTAAACTATAAGGCTATTTCTGAACTTTTTGCATAATCTTTAAACATTTATTAATAATAATTTTAATAAATTTTAAAAATGACTAATCCTAATATTTCGGAGATATTGACAACGACATTACATAACTATAGAAAAGAAGTTATTGACAATATCGAAAATTTTCACCCTTTATTTATAAGACTAAAAGAAAAGGGAAATGTAATTAAAGAATCTGGTGGTGTAGCTTTTAGAGAAAATCTAACTTATTCTTCAAATGGAACAGTACAATTTCAGGGTGAATTTGATACTTTTGACACTACTATCCAAGATGTCATTACTGCAGCAGATTTTGAACAAAAAATCATTACTGGTACTATTTCAATGTCTGGCAAGGAAATGAAGCAAAACTCTGGTAAAGAGAGAATTGCAAATTTAATGGAGGAGAAAATTAAAAACTTAGAAAGCTCAATTAAAAATACACTTGGATCTGCTATTTATTCAGATGGCACTGGAACAGGTGGTCAAGAAATTGGCGGTTTGCAATTATTAGTTGCTGATGACCCAACATCTGGAACGGTAGGCGGTATCGATAGATCTTCGACAGAAGGTGCTTTTTTTAGAAACAAAATCTATGATTTTTCAGTAGAGTCAGTAACTAAAGACGCAACAACTATTCGAAAAGCAATGAATAGCCTTTACAGAAGATGTCAAGCTCAAGCTGGTAAACAGATTGATTTGATAACTGCTGATGATATAAACTTTGGATTTTATGAAGATTCTTTACAGACTATCCAAAGAGTAGCTAGCAGTAAATTAGCTGACGCAGGTTTCGATGTATTACAATACAAAGGAGCTGATGTTTACTATGATCCAGAATGTCCTGCTAATCATATGTATTTCTTAAATTCTCAACATATTAAGTTAAAACATTTAGGAGACTTCTTGGAAAAAGGGGAAGTAACTAGACCAGTAAACCAAGATGTTTATGTATTACCAATGACAGGTTTAATGAACCTAACTATTGATAATGCAAGAGTACATGGTGTAATGATAGACTAATTAACAAGAGGGGGGCAATCCCCCTCGCAATATTTCAAATAATGTCAAATTTTAAAAGTATAGAAAACACAATAAATCCACAAAAGATAGATGAAACTTCAACAGTTAAAAATCTCCCTCTAGGAACTATTATTAAAGCAGTAGATAAAGCAGATACTGATTATGGTACTGGTGAGTTTATTTATTTAAAAGGTGTTGCATCAACAGTTGTTGGTTCAGCAGTTGTATATAATCCTGATGATTATTCAACAACTTTAGCCTCTGCAAATGCAATCGGTTCAGTAGCTTTTGCATTATCTATTAATATAGCTAACCAATATGGTTGGTATCAGATCAGCGGTAAAGCAGTTGGTAAAGTAGCAGCTTCTTTTGCTGATAATGCTGATTGCTATTTGACCTCAACAGCAGGTACTATTGATGACGCTGATGTTGCTGGTGATTACATAAGTAATTGCAAGGGAGCTTCTGCTATTGACACTCCATCGACTGGTTTAGCAGAATTAGAGATTGCAAGACCTTTTGTTAGAGACGGTAAAGACAACTAAAACCTGTTAGGGGAGTAAAAACCCCTAACTTAATTAAAAAAATATGACAAAAAGAGAGTTAAAAAAAGGCGAAACTATAGTTAGCAAAGATAAGGCGGAATTTATCAATGAAAGCGGGTGGAATGTAGCGTTTTTTGAAAAATCAATAAAAACAAAGAATAATAACGAAATTGTAAAAGAATATATATCTATTTATAATTATAATGATAAATATACAAAATTAATAAGACCTACAGGAGAACAAAAATTTACTAATAAATTAGGAGATAGTTTTTTTATAGAAGATAAAAAAAGATTTCCAAAGGCTTATCAAGTTTTTATTGATTTACGAAACTTTTTAAATAAAAAATAATGACACTTTTAAGTATCGCGCAAGAAATACTGCAACAGACTAAGTCTGCGACAGTGCCAACAACAATTATAGGTAACAACCAAACAGTTGCTGTTCAAGTCTTGGAGGTGCTTAAAAGATCAATAATCAACCTTGCTAGATCTTATTACTGGCAAGAGTTGTTAAAAGAATACAGTTTTAATGCGGTTGCATCTCAAAATAATTATAACTTACCTAGTGATTTTGACAGGATAGTAAATAATTCTTTTTGGAATACAACTGCCAAGCGAGAAATGATTGGATCTACCACTCCTCAAGATTGGAGGGAGTTGGTAAATAGTACAGTAGGATCTGGGGCAGTTTTAGAGTATTACAGGGTCAGAAGTAATGAAATCTTAATATACCCTACGCCAACCTCAACAAATGGGTATGTCTTTGAATATGTAAGCAGTAATCTAGTAAAAAGTAGTGGAGGAGTTGCTCAAACTAGTTGGCTTGCTGATACAGATATCTCTATAATAGATGAATATATATTAAAGTTAGATGCAACTTGGAACTTGTTAAAAGTGCAAGGCAGACCATACGCAGAAGATCAAAGAACAGCTAATTTAGCACTAGCTGAAAGAATGTCAATTAATGCAGGAAGGCAAACCGTCAGACACAAAGCAACAAGATTAAGAAATGGTAAAATTGGTTATCCAGAAATTATAACAATTTAATGGTATTAGAAATATTAAGACAATATCCAGGATTACAACAAGAACGAGTAGGGCAGGCATTAAGAACTAATGTTGCCGCACCAACTGGTGGTCTTAATAGTAGAGATTCTTTATCGCAAATGGAAGCTACAGACGCTCCAGAGATGAGAAATTGGTTTCCTTCACAAGGTAAATTAGTAACAAGAAAAGGATATTCAGAATACGCAACAGGATTAAATGGTAATGTAGAAACTTTAGCAGAATTAAGAGATGGTACAATTAAAAAATTTATTTGTGCAAATTCAGATGAAATAAACGATGTCACAAACCCCTCCTCAATAACCAACTTAGGATCAGGATTTGCAAATGCCAGATGGCAAACAGTAAGCATGAATGGCAATTTATTATTATTTAATGGAGTGAACACTCCTCAAGTATATAATGGCACAAGTTTAAGCAATTCAACTATAAACGGTACAGGATTAACAGCAACAGAATTAGACGGTTGCAATGTTCATAAAAATAGGCTTTATACTTGGTCAACTGATGATTCTTGTTTTTTTTACGGAGCAACAAACGCAATACAAGGATCTTTTACTAAATTTGATCTTGCTGGTATAGCTCCTTATGGGGGTAATTTAATTGCTATGGCAACTTGGAATCACGATGGAGGAGACGGAGTTGATGACTATGCTTTATTTATCATGTCTAGTGGCACTGCTATATTATATGATGGATCTGACCCTTCTGATGCTAACAACTGGAATTTAATAGGTATATATAAAATAGGATCTCCATTGAGTGTTAGATCAGTTGTAAAAGTAGGTGGAGATGTTGCAATAATGACAAGTCCAGACTTTGTATTCTTTTCAGAAGTATTTAAGAATGGTGGGGCAGTAACTTCTCAAACTAAGTTATCAGGTGTAGCTTTAGACTCTGCTAATTTTTATTCTTCTAATTATGGTTGGGAGGTTGTTTTATATGCAAAGGCTTCAATAGGTGGTTGGTTGTTTTTCAATGTACCAGTTGCGACTAATTCAACTTACAAACAATATGGTCTAAATACAATTACAGGAGCAGGATTTGAGTTTTCAAATATGAATGCAAGAACTTGGGGATTGTACAATAGTAGTTTGTATTTTGGAGAAGATGGATCTATAATGAAAGCAGATGATGGTTTAAGTGATAATGGCAATAATATCCCTTGCACAGTGCAGGCGGCTTATTCTGATTTAGGTTCACCACAAGAAAAAGTAGTGAATGAATTTAGAAATATAATTAATGTTGATGGTAATGTTGTTTTAAACACATCTATTAGTTTTGATTATGGAGCAAGAGCAGTAACTCAAGATGTAAGCAGTGTTTCCTCTGGCGTTCCTTGGGGGTCTCCTTGGGGGTCTCCTTGGTCTCCTGTAAGTGCAATTAGGAACGAATTAGTTGTAACTTCTGGTGAAGGTGTAGCTTTAGGTATGAAAATTTTTGTTGCCTTAAATGGTCAACAGCTTAGTTGGTATAGAACTGACTATAGCGTAACAGTTAATAATATTTTATAATGGGAATTGGTAGTAGTTTTAAAAAAACATTTAGAAAAACTATAGGAAGCAGTCTCGGCGGTGCTTTAGGCATTGATTCAAGCTACACAAGAGACAGGATGGCTAGTATGGGCAGACCAAACTCAACTCCAGAACAAATAGCGACAGCTAATTTATTTAGAAACTTATCACCAGAACAGCAAAAAGATTTATTATTAAATAATCCTAATATCGAAGGTCCTGGAGGAAGACAAATCTACGACCCCTTAACAAATACTGTAAGAATCGAAGAATCAGAATTTCAAGCAGGACAAAGAGGAAGGCAAGAAAGTTTGGCAAGAAGTTTATCAGAACAATTACAAGGTGTAGAATTATCTGATACAGATCCTGAGGCAAGATTTGAACAAGGCAGGCAACTACTAGAGCCAGCTTTTACAGAACAAAGAGAGCAACTAGAGCAATCTTTGGCAGATAGAGGCTTACCATCAGGCAGTGAGGCATACGCAAGAGAATTGAACAGATTAGAATCTTCACAAGGTAGGCAGTTGCAACAACTATCTTTTGAATCAGTACAGACAGCAGAGGCTCAAAGATCAGCGAGGTTTAACGAATTAGCATCCTTACTTGGTAATGCACAAGTGGGTGGAGTAGGTTTTGAACAATTTCAATCTAATTTTAGTGGGTTAGATTTATTTGGAGCAGAACAAGCTGGATTAAATAGAGCTTTTGAAGGCGAACAGTTGAGAAAACAAAGAAAAGCAGACCAAAGAAATGCAATGATTGGTGCTTTAGGAAAGATGGGAAGTGCTGGTATAGGAACATTATAAAATAAAAAAGAATATGGCGATAAATAGAAAACTACTAGAACAAGAATTAAAAAGAGCAGGACAAATAACACAATCTGCAGTAAGTGGAGAAGGTTTTGATCCTCGAGGTGGTTATGGAGTATTAGCGGCACAACTAGGAACTGCTGCAATAGGTGCTTTTGCTGAAAAGAAAGCTAGAGATAAACTAATGCAACAAGAAGAATTGAGAAATCAGAAGATGGGGGCAATGCTAGAAAGTCAAGGCTTATCTCCTGATTTAGCTGGCTTAATGTCTCCTGCAACTCAAGATGCTTTTGTTCAACAAATTGTTAAATCTAAACTAACTACACCTGCCGCACCAAAATATGATATAAGAGAGGGCGAAGGGGGTTTTGTAAGGATTGATCCACAAACTGGAGTAGCAGAACCAATAAAGACTGCACAAGGCGAACCATTAAGAAGTAAGGTAAAGGAGGGTAAAGCTAAAGATTTAGAATTATCAGAAGGGCAAAAAGCAGCCGACAAAGAGTTTGCAAAAGAATATGTGGATTTTAGAGCAAAAGGAGGGTATGCAGACGTTAAAAAACAAATGTTACAATTAAGAGGAGTAAGCGATGACCTTTTAAATAGTAAGAAAAATTTAACGGGTCCTGGATTCGGTTTTGTACCAGATAAAATATTAGCATTTACAAACCCAGATGCATTATCTACAAAACAAAGAGTTGAAGAAGTTGTTCAAAGAAATTTAAGATTAATTCTTGGTGCGCAATTCACAGAAAAAGAGGGGGAGAGATTAATATCTAGGGCTTATGATGAAAGATTACCCGAAAAAGAAAATGCTAAAAGAGTAAACTCTTTAATTGAACAGATGGATAAGGCAGCAAGATCAAAAGAAAGTGCTTCAAGATACTTTGAAGAAAAAGGAACTTTAAAAGGTTGGAAAGGTAAAAAGTATACTTTATCTGATTTTAATAAAAAATTAGGTATAAAAGAAGAAAAGAAATTAGAAGGAACTTCTAAAGAGGATAGTAATATAATTGATTTTAATAATTTATAATGCCTGATATAAGATTGCCAGATGGAAGAATAATTAAAAATGTGCCAGAAGGTACTACCAAAGAGCAGTTGACACAAAAATTGATTAATAGAGGGTTGCTAAGTGGTCAAGAAGATTTTATTCAAAAAGATAAATCTTTACTCTCTAAAATAGGAACTGCGACAGTAGAGGGGTTAGCAGGATTTACTGAAGGATTAGGCAGGGCGGCAGTAGGTGCAACACAACTAGGAGCTGAACTATTAGGACAAGAAGAATTTGCAGGAAAGATAGGGCAACAAGTAGCTAAAGAAAAAGAATTAGAAAAAGATGATCCAACAGCAAGAAAGGTAGGGCGTTTTATAGGAGGTATTGCACCAGCTTTACCAGTAGGTGCGGGCATGGGATTAATAAGAGGAGGTATAGCAGGAGGTGCAGCAGCAGAACTTATAGAACCGACAGAAAAAGGAACAGCAAAAGAAAGAGTGGAGCAAGTAGCATTAGGTGCAGGGTTGGGCGGTCTAACTGGTGGAGCTTTACTTGGTGCAGGCAAAACAATAAAAGGCACTGCAGGATTAGTAAAAAGGCAATTTGTAGCAACCAAGCCAGAAGATATACTTGCAAAAGGCATAAGACCAGAAGATGCTCAACCAATATTAGATAAATTACAAGAAGGTAAAATTTCAGTTATTCCAGATGTAGCAGGAGACGAAGTAAGAGGATTGACAAGAAGTATTGCAAAATTACCACAAGCAAAAGATGTAGTTACTGATGCACTAGAACAAAGAAGTTTTGGGGCAGTAAAAAGGGTTAGCGAACAACTGTCAAAAGATATATCCCCAGTAGGGGCTTATTTTGGCAATATAGATGATTTAGCAAAAGCAAGAAGCGAAGTTGCGGCACCTTTATATGAAAATGCCTTTAAACAAAATACCACTTTAGATATAAATAAAAATAGGGAACTATTTAATAAAATAGCACCAGATATTGCAGATGCTAGAAGGAAGTTTAGAATACCTAGCACAAGTGAAATAAAAGACCCCTTAGTAAAAAAAGCAAAACAATTTAAAAATTTTGATGCTTTTTTAGATTCCACAACTCCAAAACAAGATGAGTTAATTGGTGCTATGGATCATAGACCCACAAAAACAGGAGCTAACGCATCAAATATCACTCAAGAAGTATCGGAAATGGGCTTTCCTAGTGATTTTTATAAAAACCCTCAATATTACGAAGATGTAAGCGACCCTTTTGTAAAAGAATCTATAAATGTATTAAAAAGAGTAAAAGATGATCCAAATGCAATTGTTACTATTTATAGAGCCTCACCTAATAAAGAATTAAGAAACGGAGACTGGGTAACCCTATCTAAAGATTATGCAAAAGGAGAAAGTTTACAAGAGGGGGTGAAAGTACATTCTTTTAAGGTAAAAGCGAAAGATGTTGAGTTTGCTGGCGACTCGGTTAATGAATTTGGATACTGGGGGCACGGTACTAAGGAAAAAGAGGCTTTAAAAAGCATTTACAAAAAATCAAAAACAGCTGGGAAGGGTGTAGCTAACAACTCAATAGTGATGCTTGATGCCGCCAAAAAGTCTTTAGATGACAAGATAGGAAAAGCAATTAGACAAAGAGAAAGGCAAGAAGCAAGTATATTACAAGGAATTAAAAAAGAGTTAGTAAGTAAACTTGATCAACTTAATCCAGATTATAAAAAAGCTAGACAAGTATTCAGTGATTTTGCTTCAATCCAAAATGCACAAGAACAAGGTTTAGAAATAGTAAAAAAAGGAATAACCGCCGAACAAGTCAAAAAGATGATAAAAGAAATGAGTGTTGCAGAGAAAGACGCTTTTAGAATAGGGCTTAGAGAGGGGTTAGATAGAGTGGTTAGAAATACTTCAATAGGTAACGATCCTGCTAAAAAGATATTTAATGATTTAAGTATTGTAGATAAAATAAAGGCGGCTTTAGGAGATGGAAAGAAATTTACAGATTTTAAAAAGAGAATGCAAGAAGAGATAGCGGCGGCTGATACTAGATTTAAAGTATTAGGAGGCTCAAGATCAGACTTTAATTTATCTCAAGACGATGTATTAGATAAAATAGTAAGTGGTGCGGAGGTTGCAAGAGGAGGTAAAACTGAATTGCTAAGAGTAACTGTAAATGCTTTAAGAAACAGAGCTGCAGGACTTAATAAAAAAAATGCAAAGCAAGTTGCCGAAATATTGGTAAACAGAGAAAAGGGAATTGAAGCATTGCAAAATATAATAAATAAAGAACAAAGCAAAACACAACAAAGAATATTAAAAGATTTTGTAAGGTCTTTAAGACCAGAGGTGTTAGGATCTCAAGCTTTACAAAATGATTAACAATAAATTATAAAGTTATGCCAAAAGGATTATACGCAAACATACACGCAAAAAAGAAAAGAATAAAAGCTGGTAGCGGTGAAACTATGAGAAAAAAGGGTGTTAAAGGTGCACCAACAGCGAAAGCATTTAAACAAGCTAAAAGAACAGCTAAGCCATACAAAAAGAAATGAGAAAGAAATCAGTTAATTTGTCAGTAGGAAGAGGCGAAAAATCTAAGAAAGGAGGATTGACAGCCAAAGGTAGAGCTAAATATAATAAAGCAACTGGAAGCAATTTAAAAGCACCTGTTACTGCTAAGCAAGCAAGCAAAAGTAAAACAGCAGCTGGAAGAAGAAAGTCTTTTTGTGCCAGAATGTCAGGAATGAAAGGAGCAACTTCTAAAAATGGAAAACTAACTAGAAAAGGATTAGCTTTAAAAAGGTGGGATTGTAATTGACTTTTAAACTAATTTTACATAACCTAGAAAATAAATTATAAAATTATGCCAAGAAACGGATCAGGAACATTTAATAGAATTTACAATTGGGCAACAGATGCAGGAAATGGAATTGACATCGAAGCCTCAAGAATGGACGGAGAATTTGACGGACTTGCAACAGGTTTATCAAACTCAATAGCAAAAGACGGTCAAACAACAATCACAGCCAACATACCTTTTAATAGTAAGAAAATAACAACATTAGCTAACGGTTCAGCAAGGACTGATTCAATTGCTTTAGGTCAAGTGCAAGATAACTCATTTGGAACTTTAGGAACTCTTGGAGGTTCAGCGGACACCTACACAGCAACGCCATTACCTGCTATCAAAGCCTACGCTACAGGATCAGAATTTAACCTAAAAGTTAATGTAGATAATACAGGAGCATCAACTTTAAATGTTAATGCGGTAGAAGCTAAAAACATTAAAAAATATGATGGAGCAGGTTCTAAGATAGACTTAGAAGCAGGAGATTTACAGCAAGATCAATATTATAAAGTTATTTATGATGGAACTGATTTTGTTTTAATAGGTAAGAATCCAGTAACAACATCAACAACATCAACAGCTGGTCAATCATTATTACCAAATTCAATAACAATTTCAAATGGTACAGATGCAGATCATGATATTGATTTTACGGCTGGTAATTTTAATTTTGATGATGGTTCAGGTCAAGCGGTAGCAACAGCATTAACAAAACAACTTGATGCGGCTTGGGTGGAAGGAGATAATGCAGGGGGGTTAGATACTGGTTCAGTTGCGGTAGATTCGACTTATCATATATTTGCAATATATAATCCTACAACCTCAACGGCAGACCTTTTATTTTCATCCTCTTTATCAAGCCCTACATTACCAAGTGGTTATACTAAGAAAAAAAGAATAGCTAGTTTATTAACTGATGGAAGTGCAAATATTAGAAACGGTAATTATACATTTTTTGATAGCGGTTACAGATTTATATATAGCACTGAAATAGCAGCTTTCACAGCAGCATCTCCTGGTGCAGGCACAGATTTAAATTTAGACTGCCCGCCAAATACTTTCGTGTTACTTTCTGGTTCTATGGCTCATACTGGGTCTTTTTCTTGGTATTCTGTAAAGTCAAAATTGGAGGGTGGGCTAGTTATAAGCGGTGCTATTGGCAATATTGCTTTTGCAAGATCTTCAATTACTCCACCTTTTCCAATATTGGCTGATTCTAGCTCTAATATCCAACATGGTCATGTTCCTGGCAGTGGCTCGGCATCGGTTAATTTGGATTTAAACGGTTGGATTGAATATTTATAATTATGATATATTTAAAAAACAAACAAACAAATGACATTAAGACTTTTGAAGTAGATAATTATCTACAATTAAGTAAAAACATTAGAGATCAATATGTTGAGGCAACTCAAAAAGAAATTGATACTTATTTATTGCAAGAAGCTAAAAATAGTAAAACAACAGAAATACAAACAGCTAAAGAAATAGATTTATATTTAAATGTTAGCTATAACAATAAAGATTTTATATCTAGCGAAAAAGCAGTAAGTAATATGACTGGAGCAATAATATTAGATCAAGATAGTTATAGTTGGTTAGACGCTTATGGTAATTCAGTTACAATGACAGTAAATGATTTAAGAAGCCTTGTAGGTATAATTGCAACACAAAGAAGTTTAGTGTATAACAAAGAAGCTACTAAAATAAAAGAAATAAATGACGCACAGACAACAGAAGAAGTCAATCTAATAGATTGGAATTTGTCTTTTGCTACTAGCCCTGGCTTTGTTAGTGGTGTAATAGATTCGTAATAATTTGGTTAAATTTGAATAAATAAGGATGAGTACATATAAAAAAGTTATAGACAGTGCAGAATCTGGAGCAGAGTTTTTATTTAACAGTAATAAAAATGAAAAATTAAAATTTAAAATAGTTGGTACTCCGTCTTCTAATATAAAATTATTTATTCAAGATACTAACACGGTTGATAAAGACCCAACTATGAGAATAAAAGCAATGTGTTCAAACTGGAATGGTGCGTCTGTTGCTATACAATTTAAAACAAATCACTTAGACGATGATTACAGTAATACTGGCGATGTCTTTACTAAAGATGAAGTAGCAACAATATTATTTTAAAATGGGAATATTAAGCAAAGGAATTACAGAATCGCAATTATCAGCACAGATTTTAATAAGTGGTGAGGTAGAATATTTTTCTCAATTACCCCCTGCTATAAATAGCACAAACGATATTTATATTGTTTTAAAAGATTCTGGAGTTGCTTTTATTAATAAAAAACACGCAGGGGTCTATTATAGCGATGGGTCAAGCTGGTTAAGGTTAGGAGATTTAACAAATATGTTAAAGTCAACTGATGTAATTAATGATTTAGTTTCAACTAACATAGACAAACCACTATCAGCAAATCAAGGTAAATTATTGCAAGATACAAAATTAGCAGATGTAATAGAAGATATAACCCCGCAACTGGGAGGTGATTTAGATTTAAACTCTAATGATATTAGTGGCACAGGTAATATAGATATTAACGGAGAAATTGAAGCTAACACTTTAATAGGAGATTTACGAGGAGCAACAGAGTTTCAAGCGAAGGCAGGAGAAGATATAACGAAAGGTGATCCATTATATATATCTAACTTTGATGTTTCAGGCAATAAGCCTATTGTAGGAATAGCAGATGCGGACGATTCAAATAAAATGCCATGCTTTGGATTGGCAAAAGACACAGCTTCCAATAATAGTAATGTTAGCGTGGTTACTTTTGGAACTTTATCAGGATTAAACACAAGTAGTTTTACTCTAGGTGATATTTTATATATTTCAACTTCTGGAGCTTTAACAAATATTAAACCTGCTGGCGAGTCAGCAAAAATACAGAATATTGGTAAGGTGCAGCGAGTGCATGGGTCTAATGGATCAATTAAGGTGGGTGGTGCAGGAAGAACAAACGATGTTCCAAATTTAAATCTAGGTAATGTCTTTATAGGAAATTCAAGCAATCAAGCGGTTGCTAGGGGGCTTACACTAGATGATGTATCACAAACAGCGACATATAAATTATTAACAGCTACAAACAATACAAAATTAAATAATATTACTTTAAATCAAGCAATAGATTTAGACACAGTTTTATTTAATGTAGCTATAAACAACTTAAAAATATCTAATGCAACACATACAGGCGATGTTACAGGCTCAACAGCTTTAACAATAACGGATCAAGCTGTAACTGATGCTAAATTATCTCATGTTGCAACTGGGACGGTCAAAGGAAGAACGACAGCGGGCGCGGGAGCAGTAGAAAATATTGTTATTGACACAGATTTAACAACAGTTAGTTCCAATGATGACACATTAGCAAGTGCGAAGGCAATTAAAACTTATGTAGATAATAATTCTAGTTCATCAATAGCAGATGAGTCAGTAACTAACTCTAAACTAGCTCATATCTCAACAAGCACGGTAAAGGGCAGATTATCAGCAAATTCAGGAGATGTAGAAGATGTAACTGTCGCAGCACTAAAAACAGCGATGAATATTACGAAAGGTAATGTTGGCTTATCAGCCGTTCAAAATATTAATGTAAAAAATGACTGGACACAAAATGCTAGCAAGTATATTGCTAGCTCACAAATTAGAGCAGTAGATGGCAACGGATTAAAACTATATAATGACGCTGGTAATTCAGGATTATTGGTAACTGACAATGGTAGAGTTGAGGCAAGCAACGGTTTTAAGGTTATGGGCGATTGGTTCAGAGTCAATGGAAATAGCGGTATATATTGGGATAATCATGGGGGCGGTTGGAATATGGAAGATTCAACCTATATGAGATGTTACGGAAATAAACTTATTTATACAGCGAATGACATTAGGGGAAATAGGTTTGTAGATAACCAAAACACAAATAGATACATTGACGCATCTGGTCAATCGCAACTTGAAGGAATTACTTTTAATGGCAACTTAATTGCACGCAGAACAGGGTTTAGAGGCGGGGATTATAGTATGATACGATATTATCAATATGCTTATAACAGCAGCCCCAATTATAACACTGTGCACGGAGCTATTGATATTACCTGCGAGCAGGGTTGGAACAACGATAACTTAATGATACGGATGAACAACCAAGGCTACGGCAATAAAACTACTTACATTTATGGAAACTTGCAAGTTACTGGCTCAATATCCAAAGGTTCAGGATCGTTTGATATTGCACACCCTGATCCTAAAAAGAAAGAAACTCACAGACTAAGACATTACTTTGTAGAAACACCAAGTGCTGGAGGCAATATATATAAGTACCAAATAGAATTCGTGGCAGGGGATAATTATATTGATTTACCAGATTATTACCAATATCTTAATAAAGATAGTTTAGTTTGGGTAAATCCTGTAAAGCATTTTGGAAGGGCTTGGGGAGAAGTAGAAGAAGATAGAAAGGTGAAGATAGTAGTTGAAAAAAAAGGAATTTATAATATTTTAATCTTTGGTGACCGTAAGGACGAAACGGCTATGAAAGATTTTAATAAGTACGGTATTGAATATAAAAATAAATAAAAAAATGACACTAAGAAATTTAACAAATGAAAGCGAATTAATAAATAAAATAAATAATTTTAATTTAGCAAAAAAGGAATATGTTGAAAATATACCCAAAGAAATAGAAATAAAAAAACTATCATTAATAGAAATGATAAAAGAAATTCAGGCAGATGACTATTATATAGAAAACGCTGCAAACGATGAAAAACAAGAATTTACAGATTTTTTAAATGAGCTAACCTCTTAATTATGTTTCAAGAGTGCGATTTTATATTCTTTCAATCAAAGTTTAGATTAAAGTATTTATTTAGATCAATCATACAAAGATTTACTGGCGTTGAAATAAATATAAAAGAAAAAAAATATAAATTTGAACATTGTGCAAGATATAGCGAAGGTTATATTTATGAGTGCTTGGGTAGTGCGTTCTGGGACACGAAAAGGAAAGGCTGTATAAAGACTCTAGCAGACGAAAGAATGAAATATAATAAAAGTTATACGAAGGTTTTTGTAATTAGATTAAATACAGCTTACTCAAAGACTATAACAACATATATCAACGAATCTCTAGAAAGTCAGTTAGGTAAAAAATATAATGGATTACAAGCGACAATTTCTTATTTTGAGAACTTTTTGCCATCAAGATTAAAAGTTGCATTTTTAAAAAAATCTAAAATAAAAGATTTCTTTTGCTCTAAATATGCTGCTTATCCAGATTATAAAATAGGAAAAATAAAAGAACTACCAAAGACTTTAACTCCTAACGAACTTGCCGCTATATTACTTAATATGGGTGCAGATATAATCGAATTATAACAACATGAGAAAAATACCTTGCCTTTCGTTTTCATTAATTTTTGTCTTATCTTGCTTACTATATTTAGATTATAACAGGTCTAATATTAGGGCTTTTTATGATTACGAGCAAAAAGAAATAACAAAAATATTAAAACAATGTGGTGCAGGATATTATTTATCAGTAATTCCTGTAGAAGGATTTTTCACTAAAACATACACCTACTCAAAACTATTCACACTTATAGATGATAATTTTATTAATGATGTTAAGCAGGGCAATATTGCATACAAAGAAAAAAAAGAAATAGATAAATGTACATATTCCTTCATAAACGCAACACAAGACAAAAAAGCTAGAATATTTGATAATATTAATCAATTACCAAATTGTAAGACAATACAAAATATGATAGTTTCAACAAATAGAAAAATAAAAAATTTAGGCTTTACTGTAATAAAAAATTACAGAGGAACAATAATTGTTTATATTTTAACAAACACAAACAAAGAAAAAAAATGCAGTAATGAAAAAATAAAAAAACTTTTAGAAAATTTAAGTAATAACATTAAAGATAAAATGTTGTGGACATTATAATAAAAATTGCATCATTAATAACAAATTCTGAACTGACCCCTTTTATAATAATTGTCTTGTTTTTTGTATATAAATTAAATATGCAATCAGAACAAAATAAAAAAGAGATTGAAGAGTTAAAAAGTCATAATCAAAAAAATCAAGAGCAAGAAATAGAACGATTAAAAAAACAGCTTGACAATGCAGTTGAAGGAGTAAAAAGACATGATAAAAACAATCAAAAACATGTAGAAAAGTTATTACTTGAATTGATAAACGATAAAAAGTAATATAATTATAAATCAATAATTTATTTATGAACTTATTTAATATAGTAAGCGATGTTATAAAACCTATCACGGGGCTTATAGACAAAGTACACACATCAGACGAAGAAAAGCTCGAACTGCAAAAAGATATTAAAAAGATAGAGGCAGAGTTATCTTTTAAATTATTAGATTATCAAAAAGAACTAATACAAGCACAATCTAAAATCATAACAGCCGAAGCACAGGGCGAGTCTTGGCTACAAAGAAATTGGCGACCTTTAGTAATGCTAACTTTAGTGGGGTTGGTGGTCAGTTACTTCTTTGGATTAGCTCCTGAATATTTAATAAACAATCCAGATATTGTAGAAGAACTATTTAGTATTGTCAAAATTGGCTTAGGTGGTTATGTTATTGGCAGATCAGCAGAAAAGGGTATAAGAGAGTGGAAAAAAATAAAAGAATAATGAAAAATATGGTATTAAACACAATGCTTTATTGCATAATCTTAATTATTTTGCTAGTAATAATTGAAAATTCAGATGCAAGCGAAATAAAATACAAAGCTTTTATTGGTAAATCAATTACATATTACAATAGTGAAGGTAGTCAAATAAACAAAAATGAACATCTTGGAAGATTAAAAGATCAATTAAAATCTGCTCATGTAGGAATAACTACATTTAAAGAAAAAGCTTTTATAAGTTGTTCAACTAATAGAGTATTTCAACAGCCAGTAAAAATTAGATTTTCTGGTGGAAAAATAGAAAGAAAAACTTTAAACGATAGTTGCTCAATAGGTTACACTTTTATCTCCCCTGTTGGCAATGTATCACCAGCCATAATAATATCTAACGCTAATATATATGATAACTACCAAGGAGCCATAACTAAAAAATCAGCAGTTTTAGTTGGTCTTGGTTTTGGATTATTTAAAGATAATAATTATTATGGATTGTATTGGTTTGATCGTAATAATGAGTTTAATATTAAAAATGCTTTTGGTATAGTATATAATAAATATTTCTAATGGATGATGAATTAATTTTTTAATATGACAGACGATAACTTAATAGTAATAAAAAAAAGTAAAGCTAAATCTTTCCTAAAAAAAACAATTAATTTGTGTTATACTTTTTATATTAATACTTTAACAGAATTAACTTTTTTCTGGCGAAAGGTTTTTGAAAACGATAGCAGAATTAGAATCTTGTTAGAAAGCCCTGCGATTGTCTTATTTTTCAATACATTGCTGTTTGGATTTATTGCTAATATTTTTGGAG
>Ga0213869_10000447_pt1 | contig 34167 bp, 31 predicted proteins | sample PICome_10_FD_160083 | JGI IMG/M metagenome (GOLD analysis project Ga0213869, IMG submission 160083) | Coastal seawater microbial communities near Pivers Island, North Carolina, United States - PICO132 | ecosystem: Environmental > Aquatic > Marine > Coastal | place: USA: North Carolina...
AATGTCTCTTTTGGATTTTATAACTCACTAATTTTATTCTTAGTAATCATAATCACTTTATCTAAAGGACTACATTTCTTTAAGGATTTTATAATTCTTAAACTACCAATTACTGAATTTTATATTGATTACTTTTTTGAAAGTATTAGAAATATGTTTGAAATTTGGAAAAATCTTATTTCAAATTATTAGTTTCTAAATCTTTAATATTTATAAAATTATCAGATAAGTTTGAATTGTTTTTCTTAATGTCATTATAAAAATTCCAAGCTAAAACTATAAGTATATTCTTTTTATTTTTAATATGAGATTTACTTTTGATCGCTATTTTAACACCAGGTATAAATTTATTATGTTTTAAATTATTGTCCTCAACGATAAAATCTATTTCTTTAGATATACCGAAAAAGTTTAAAGCAGTAGTGGCTTTTGCTGGTGCTCCATATCCTATTATTGTTTTATTATTTTTTTTTAATTCTTTTATGTTTTCTAAAACATTTTCTCTAATTTTGTAAACTTTTTCTCCAAATTTTTGATAAGTTGTAAATCTTGTAATTCCAAAACTCTCTTCTTCTTTAAGCATTTTTTTAACACTGGAGTCAATTTTGATACTCTTATCTTTTTTTACATAAATTCTAATTGAACCACCGTGTGTATCAATTTTTTCAGATTTAAATATCTTAGCACCGAACTGATTGAAAAAATAAGTTAATGATGTTAACGACCAATAATTATAATGTTCGTGATAAATGTTATCAAAAGTTAAATCCTTTAATGTATTCATTAAATATTGAACTTCTATTACTATGGTGCCTTTTTTACTTAGTAAACTAAACATGCAGTCTGCCATCTCTTTTAATTTATCAGAGTGAGCAAAAACATTTGAAGCTAAAATTAAATCTGCATTTTTTTTAATTTTTTTAATATTTTTTTTTTCTAAAAATCCATTAAATGTCTTAATTTTGTTTTTATTTGCAAGCTTTGCTAAATTTTTTGCAGGTTCTATCCCAAGTATATTTTTAAATCCTAAATCAATAAAAGGTTTTAATGCGACTCCGTCATTACTCCCAATATCAATTATATAAGATTTTTTCTTATTCAATTTTAACTCTTTTGAATATTTTTTTGCAGCTTCTATAAAATGATTTCTAAAAACTTTTGATGTAGAGGATGTGTAAAGATAATTTGAAAACATTTTTTTAGGTTCTACGGCAACTGATAATTGACAGTTATGACACTTTGGACAATAATTTACTTCTAAAGGGTACAAATCACATTTTTCGTTTTTTTTATTAATCAGATTGTTTGCTAAAGGTTGATAACCTAATGACACGACTCTTTTTAAATCAGTATTGTTACAAGATCTGCACTCAAATTTATAACACTGCATTAGTAAATTTTTTTCTTTTTCATCTACAAAAGTGTGTCGAATGGTGTGTGTAATACCATAATTTTCGTGATTTCTTTCACCTCTAACAAGATTTAAAAAAGTAGTATCTTTTGTAAAAACCATAGTATGAGCTACATTTGGTTTTATGATTGACATTTGCCCTGCGTTAACTACTTGAGTAATTTTTGGGGCGTTGGGATTAATAATATCCTGAAATATTTCTATTATCTGTCCTTTTGTAAACAGACATTTTTGTTCTTGTTGAGGATGATAGTGATTAGCTCTAATAGTGCCTTTTTTTGACTCAATCAACCCTATAAGATTTATTGGTTCAGTTAGCTCGTGATTGCTAATTGTGCCTCTTTCATCAACAAATAAATTTTTTCCATCTTTAACGTACTCTAATTCTTTTATTAAATTTTGTTTTGACCACTTACTTATCATTTCCTTGATATTTTGGTCTAAATTATAAAGAAATTCAAAACCTGTATTTAATAATTTTTTATTAGAAAGAGAAAATCCTAAATTAGGAACTTCATCGTTTGTTTCTTTTAATGTTATCCTATGATTATATTTTTTACAAATTTCAGCAACTTCTTTAACAGTTACAGTCTCCTTGGTTAAATTAAATATCTCTGACTTAATTTCATTTTTTTCTTCCATAAACTTAAAACACCTTGCTACGTCAATTAAAGGAACTAAACTCTTAATTTGCCTTCCTCCAGCAAATAATTTTAAAGTTCCGTCTTGAGAAGATATTTTTGAAAACAAATTCGGCATTATGTCAATTCTCATTGAATCAGTAGAATATCCATAAACTGATCCAAGTCTTAAAATTATATAATTTTTACCAGATTTTTTTAGCTGTTCTTCATTGATTGCTTTAGATGAGGAATAGGATAAAACTGGTTTAGTTATTTCATTTTCTTTAATAGCTGTTTTTATTTCATCTATTCCTTCATAAACAACGTGAGTAGAAGGAAAAATAATTTTACATTTATTGCTAATGGCATCTAAAATATTTTGAGTTCCTTGTTCGCCAACCTCTTTAATTTTTTTGTCTTGAGTAGTTGAAGCTTCACTTTTTGTACGAGGTACGTCAGTTATACCTGCTAAATGATGAACAACATCAGCATCTTTAAAATAATTATTTATCAGATTTTTATCTAAAATATCTCCTTGGATAAATTCCATATTCCAATTTCTAATTTGATTTACTCTTTCTGATATAAATCTATTATCGATGACAATAATTTGGTGATGCCAGCTCACACCAGAATATAATTTGCATATCTCAGTACCGATATACCCTAGACCCCCAGTAATAATAATTTTTTTTTTCATTGAAAAATTAATTAATATTTACTTATATTATATTTTATTATAACTCAAATAACATGAATATATATGACTGCTTTATGTATTTTGATGAAGACTTGCTTTTAGACATAAGGTTGAATTCATTAGAAAAATTTGTCAAAAAATTTGTAATAACTGAAGCAACATACACCCATAATGGTAATAAAAAAAAATTAAATTTTGATATAAATAGGTTTCAAAAATTTAAAGACAAAATAATTTATATTGTAGTAGATAAACAACCTGAAAATATTCTTCAATTAGAAAAAGGAGATACAAAAGAAAAGGTTGGTGAAAAACTTATTTTAAATGGTATGGCTAGAGATTACTATCAAAGAGAATGTTTATCTGAAGGTCTAAAAGAAGCTAAGGATGATGACCTGATCTTAATTAGCGATCTTGATGAAATTCCTAACCTTGAAAGTGTTAACCTAGATAATATTAAAAATAATATACTTATTTTTGAACAAAAAATATTTTATTATAAACTCAACTTAATTTATGACAATTTTTTATGGCAAGGAACTAGAGCTATAAAAAATAAAAATTTTTTATCACCACAGTGGTTAAGAAATATAAAGGGAAAAAATTATCCTAAATGGAGAGTAGATGCTTTTTTTTCAAAAAAAAAATATAATAATCTTATGTTTGTTAAAAATGGTGGATGGCACTTTACTTGCCTGCGAACTCCTAAACAACTTGAAAAAAAATTGCTTAATTACGCACATCACTACGAGTTTGAAGAAAGTGGACTTAAAGTCAAGGACATTGAAAAATTTATATCTGAAAGAAGAATAATTTATGACTACAAGGCTGATCAAAAAAAATATAAGTGGTCAGGAAAATCTATATTAAAGAAAATAGAAACTAAATATTTGCCAAGTTATATTTACAATAATTTAAAAAAGTACTCTGATTGGCTAGTTTAATTTGTTAATGCGTACTTAACTCTTTTTTCAATTTTTCTTTTTTTGATATTTGGTCAACTTCTACCCATTCAACTCTTTTTAAATTTTTAGTTAATGCTACTTTCAAAACTTCATCTACATTTTTTACAGGTATTATTTCCACTGAATCTAATACCGTTTTAGGAATTTCTATTAAATCTTTTTTATTTTCAATTGGTATTAAAACTTTTTTTATTCCAGCTCTGTGGGCAGCTAGTAATTTTTCTTTTAAACCACCGATTGGAAGCACTAAACCTCTAAGAGTTATTTCGCCAGTCATAGCAACATTTTTATCAACTGGTATTTCTGTTATTGCTGAGATAATTGATGTCACCATTCCTACTCCAGCCGATGGTCCGTCTTTAGGAGTTGCTCCTTCTGGCACATGAATATGAAAATCTTTTTTATCAAAGATTGGCGGAATAATTCCATAATCCAAACTCTTAGATCTAATATATGATTTAGCAGCTTTTACTGACTCTTGCATTACATCACCTAGTTTTCCAGTAATTTGCATTTTACCTTTGCCAGGCATCACAGCTGTTTCTATCTTTAAAATTTCTCCACCGACCTCGGTCCATGCTAAACCAGTAACTACACCAACTCTGTTCTCTTCTTCAATTTCTCCATAATTAAATTTCTGAACACCTAGTAAATCCTTTAAATCTTTTTCATTTATTGGATTATTAACTTTTTCCTTGTTGTCTATTTTCTTTACAAGTTTTCTGGCAATTTTAGAAATTTCTCTCTCAAGATTTCTAACACCTGACTCTCTGGTATAATGGGTAATAATTTTTCTATTAATATTTTCATTTATTGTCCATTCTTCTTTTTTTAGTCCGTTATTTTTACTTTGATTAGGTATTAGGTATTTTTGGGAAATATTTACTTTTTCATCTTCGGTATAACCAGACAATCTAATTACTTCCATTCTATCTAATAAAGGTGGGAGAATATTAAGTGTATTAGCAGTAGTAACAAACATCACATCAGATAAATCATAATCAACCTCTAAATAATGGTCGTTAAATTCTTTATTTTGTTCAGGATCTAATGCCTCCAATAAAGCTGATGAAGGATCTCCCCTATAATCATTTCCAACTTTATCTATTTCATCTAATAAAAAAAGAGGATTTTTAGTGCCAGCCTTCTTCATCATTTGTATAATTTTTCCAGGTAAAGATCCAATGTAGGTTCTTCTGTGGCCTCTAATTTCTGCCTCATCTCTTATACCGCCTAAAGAAATTCTAATAAATTTTCTATTAGTTGCTTTTGCAATTGATTTTCCAAGAGAAGTTTTTCCTACTCCAGGAGGACCAACTAAACACAAAATTGGGCCTTTCATTTTCTGAATTCTTTTTTGTACAGCTAAAAACTCAATAATTCGTTCTTTAACTTTTTCGAGTCCGTAATGATCTTCATCAAGAATTTTTTGAGCATTGTTTAAATCTGTATTTATTTTAGATTTATTTGACCAAGGAAGTTCTGTCATCCAATCTAAGTAATTTCTGACTACAGTTGCTTCTGCTGACATCGGGCTCATCGATTTTAGTTTTTTTAATTCAGATAAGCACTTATCTTTAGCAAGTTTAGGCATTTTGGCATCGGATATAGCTTTTGATAATGATGTAAGCTCATCTTTTCCTTCGTCAATTTCTCCTAGCTCTTTCTGAATAGCTTTTAATTGTTCGTTTAAATAATACTCTCGTTGAGTTTTCTCCATTTGGTTTTTAACTCTTCCACGGATTTTTTTCTCGACAGAAAGTACACTTGTTTCTTTTTCTATTAATTGATGAATTTTTTCTAATCTCTTTTTAAGATCAATAATCTCGAGTAATTCTTGTTTTTCGAATATCTGTATATTTAGATTAGAGGAAATATTGTTAGCTATTTGGGAGGGATCTTTTAAATTCTTTAGGTTTCCTGATCCTTCATTTAACTCCTTTTTATTTAAAACCTGCAGCTTATCAAATTTTTTGATTAAACCTAACGCTAGCTGCTCAAGATCTTTTGATTTGTTTTGATCTTCAACAATTTCTACTTCGCAAGTCAAATAGTTGTTGCTACTTTCATTATGTTTTAAAATTTTAATTCTTTTTTCACCTTCAACTAAAACTTTAACAGTTCCATCTGGAAGTTTTAATAACTGTAATACTTTGCTTAAACAACCATACTGATAAAGATCTTTGCTGGTTGGGTCATCAATTTCAGAATTTTTTTGTGTAACTAAAACTATAGATTTATCTGTTTTCATAACCTCTTGAAGAGCTTTTATAGATTTTTCTCTTCCAACAAATAAAGGGATAACCATAGACGGAAATATTACAATATCTCTAAGAGGGAGAAGTGGTTTCAAATATGAAGCTATCATTAAGTAATAATATGGCGATTAATATAATAATTTCAAGAAACAAATTAAAATTAAGCTACTGATGTTGATGACTTTTTACCGTATGTGACAATAGGTTCTGAGATACCTTTTACAGCAGCATTGTCTACTGTAACCTTTATCACATTTTCCATGTCTGGAAGCTCAAACATTGTTTTCAGTAAAATATTTTCAAGAATGGATCTTAGTCCTCTAGCTCCAGTTTTCTTTGAAATAGCTTTTTTTGCTATTTCTATAATTGCTTCATCTTTAAATTCAAGTTCCACTTCTTCAAATTCAAATAATCTTTGATATTGTTTTATTAAAGAATTTTTAGGTTCTTTTAAAATCTTAACCAAAGATTTTTCATCTAAATCATCTAAAGTAGCTATAATCGGCATTCTTCCAATAAATTCTGGTATCAGCCCATATTTAATTAGATCCTCGGGTTCTAACATTTTCATAATTTCAGAAAGTCTTTGTTCTTTATAATTTTTAACTTTTGCGCCAAAACCTATTGAGCTACCTTTGCCTCTGCTATCGATTAATTTGTCTAATCCTGCGAAAGCACCTCCACATATAAATAATATATTTGTCGTATCTACTTGTAAGAACTCTTGTTGAGGATGTTTTCTGCCGCCTTGGGGAGGGACACTCGCAACCGTACCTTCCATTATTTTTAACAACGCTTGTTGAACTCCTTCTCCGGATACATCTCTTGTGATTGAAGGGTTTTCAGATTTTCTACTAATTTTATCAACTTCATCAATATAAACTATTCCTCTTTGAGCTTTTTCAACATTGTAATCTGCTGCTTGTAGTAATTTTAAAATAATATTTTCGACGTCTTCTCCTACATAACCTGCCTCAGTTAAAGTGGTAGCATCCGCCATTGTAAAAGGTACATCTAATATTCTTGCTAACGTTTGAGCTAATAAAGTTTTACCACAACCTGTTGGTCCTACCATAAGTATATTTGATTTTGATAATTCAATATCCTTATTATTTTTTGTTTCGTGATTTAATCTTTTGTAATGATTGTGAACTGCTACTGACAAGATTTCTTTTGCAAACTTTTGACCTATTACATATTCGTCTAAAACATTACAAATTTCTTTAGGAGAAGGAACTCCATCTTGATGTTTTACAAGTGAACTTTTATTTTCCTCTTTAATAATGTCCATACAAAGCTCGACGCACTCATCGCAAATAAATACTGTAGGACCGGCAATAAGTTTTCTTACTTCATGTTGGCTTTTTCCACAAAAGGAACAATATAAAATATTTTTATTATTTTTTTCTGTCATATCGAATCAATATAACTAATATAAAACTCTGCTAAAAACTTAGCAAGTTGAAGTTGTAAAATTAGCTATATATTGTGTGTTATTTTCTTTTCTCCACAACAGAGTCTATCAGGCCAAATTTTTTTGCCTCTTCAGCTGTCATAAAGTTATCTCGCTCTAAAGCAAGAGATATTTCATCAACTGTTTTTCCTGTGTGTTTTGAGTAAATTTTATTTAATCTTTCTTTCAAAGATAATATCTCTTTAGCATGTATTTGAATATCCGTTGCTTGGCCCTGGAATCCTGCAGATGGTTGATGAACCATAATCCTAGAATTAGGAAGAGAGTATCTTTTTCCTTTTTCACCAGCTGATAAAAGGAAAGAACCCATTGAAGAAGCTTGTCCTATACAAAGAGTCGAAACTGGAGAATTTATATATTGCATAGTGTCATAAATTCCTAAACCTGCAGTAACTAAACCGCCAGGACTATTTATATAAAAATTTATTTCTTTATTAGGATTTTCAGACTCTAAAAATAATAATTGTGCAGTTACTAAAGATGCTACAGCATCGTTAACTGGACCAACTAAAAAAACTATTCTTTCTTTTAAAAGCCTAGAATAAATATCGTAAGCTCTTTCTCCTTTACTTGTCTGTTCAACAACCATAGGAATAAGGCTGTTCATTTTTTCTTCAAGTTCCCGACTCATTATTGGTTTATACAACTATTGATTACTTTTTACTAATTTTTTTTGGTTTTGACTTATTTTTTACAGATGTTGCGACCTCTGATTTCTCAGAACTATCTATTTTGGGTTTGTTAAACTCGGTAATTATTTTTTCAGCTTCCAAGGTATTAATTTCTTTAGATTTAAGATTCATTTTTGATTTAATTAATTCAATAATTTTTTCTTCGTACAGTGAGCCTTTTAAACTTTGAGAAGCACTCGGATTTTTTTGATAATATTCAAGAATCATCTTTTCTTGTCCAGGCATTCCTTTAATTTGTTTTTGTATTTCATTTTTAACCTCATCATCTGATACTTTTAGATTATTTTTCTCTCCATATTCATTTAAAAGTAAACCCAGTTTAATTCTAGATTTAGCTAACTTTTCATTATTAGATTTGTGTTTTTCTTTTTCATCTGGCTTAAGATTTTGTGTCATAATTGAAATTTCTTGATCAATTAAATTTTGAGGTAAATCAACCTGATGGTTTTTTTCAATTTGATCTAAAATTTCTTTTTTTGTAATTGAGTTCAATGCTTGAAAATATTGTCCTGAAATTTGTTTTTCAATCAAAAATTTTAAGTCTTTAATATCTTTTGCTCCCATTAATTTTGCAAAATCATCATTAATTTCACTGGTTTTAGGTTTTTTTACATTTAAGATTTTACATTCAAATTTAGTTTTTTTGTTGGCAAGTTCTTTTTTTGGATGATTTGCAGGAAGTATAGCGTCTAATATTTTTGTATCATTTTTTTTCACTCCAATTAATTGTTCGTCAAAACCTTTTAAAAAAAGATCTTTGCCTAACTCTAACTGCACACCCTTGCCTTCGCTACCTTCAAATTTTTTACCCTCAACTGTAGCTGAATAGTCAAAAGTAACCTGGTCTCCTTTAATTGCTTTTTCTTTTTCATTTTTATTTTCAAATTGTTTATTTTGATTTGCAATTTCTTTTAATTTTTCTTCTATAATTTTATCTTCAATTTTTACTTTAAAACTTGTGGCTTTAAATTTATCAAAACTTTTTAAAATTACATTAGGTAAACAGTCAATTTGAAGTTCATAATTAAGATCTTTTCCTTCACCAAATTGTTTAAGATCAATTTTAGGTTGACCAGCAACTTTTAATTTTTTTTCATCTATAGCTTTAGTAGAGGTTTCTCTTAAGATCTTATCTACTACCTCACCATAGATAGATTTTCCAAATTGATTTTTAATAATCCCCGGAGGAACTTTTCCTGGTCTAAAACCTTTCAAAGCTATTTCTTTTTGAAGTTCGCTCAATTTTTCATTCATTTTTGCTTGTATACTTTTTTTATCAACTATTACTGATAAAATTGTTCTAAGACCTTTTTTTGATTTAACTTCTACTTTCATAATTTCTTGGTGGGCAAGAAGAGACTCGAACTCTTAAGCCTTGCGGCACTGGTTTCTAAGACCAGCGCGTATACCAATTCCGCCACTTGCCCAATAATAATTGTTGTTTTATATATCAATTTAATTTTTTGTTAAACGATAAAGTCTTAAATAAATTAGCAAATAAATAATTATTAAAGAAAAAAACCAATATCTACTAATCATTGGATCTTTAGCAAAAATTAATGCTGGCAATGTTAATAAAACATAGACTAAATTTATAATTATTGAATTTACATAATTGCCTTTATCTTTTCCAAAAGCGAATGAAATCTTTTTAAAAAGAAGCATATGTAGATGTTTGTTATCAGGATGTATTGGTGATTTTTTTTGAAGAATTTTCCGAAAGAAAGAAAAAAATACCTCAAAAAAGATGTAAAATAACAAAATACAGAAAAAAAACGAGGAATAATCTGAATTTAAATTGTTAGTTAGTATTACGTTTTTTGCAACTAAAAAACCAAATAAATAAGCTCCGCTATCACCTAAAAATATTTTAGCATGTGGAAAATTAAATAATAAAAAAGATAATAAAATTATTATTTGGCCAATTATAAATACTGAAAATTCAGTATTTCCATTATTCAAATTTATATAAACTAAAACAGAATTTATAATTATTAAATTAATTGAGAGAAGCCCGTTAAACCCATCTATTAAATTTGCACCATTAATAATAAATAAAAAACATAGTAAAACAAACAAAGATGAAAATATTGTATTTTGTAAAAGAATATTAATAAATGGAATATCAATATTTAAAATTTTTATCGGAATGCAGAATATTAATGCAAATAAAAAAATTATCATTAATGCTAATCTTTTTGATGGGCTAATCCTAGTTTTTAAGTCATCTAAAAAACCAACTAGAAACATTAGATTGCATAAAAATAAAAATTCAATTAATATTCTTGAATAAATTAAATAATAAATTATAAAAAAAATATTTAAAGAGATGATGCCAGCTAAACCACCAGATCTTGCTATTGCCGATTTGTGAAACGCTTGTGGTTTTATAAAATCCTGATCTAAAAGAATTCCATTTTTTATTTTATAAGAATACTTGCTTAAAATAAAAAAAATAAAAAATGAAATTAAGGTAAAAATTGATAAGAAGCTCAATTCTATTTGATTATTTTCCATTTATTTCACCAAACCTTTATTATTTTTTTTAAATATATAAATTCCAATAAGTATTACAACTAATGATGCAATTACTTTCCATGTAATAATTTCATCCATAAGAAAATAACCAAAAAATATTCCAAATATTGGAATTAAATAAGCAACTTGTGTTTGAAACACTAGACCGTTTACTGTCAATATTCTAAATCTTATTAACCAAGCCAATCCTGTAGCCACTACACCTAAGTATAATAAAGATAATGTAGATTGTAACGTTGGGCTGGCATTCCATGGAGCTTCTAATAAAATAGAAAATGGAAATAAGAAAATTACCGACCAAAGAGTGGTAGAGGTTGTTACATTCTCATTTACTTTATTTTTAAGTTTTAAGGTTAACAACCCTCCAATGCAGTAAAAAGTTGATCCAACAATTGTTATAAGAACGTACAGATAATTTTCACTATTAATGATTACTTTGTCAAAAAATAATAAAATAATTCCGCTAAACCCAATTAAAACTCCTAATGATTTCTTATATGATAGCTTTTCATCTTTTGTAAATAAATGTGCAAGTATTGATCCGCTTAATGGCGTTGTACTCATCAAAATTGCTGCTAAATAACTATTAATTTTTGCAGTCCCAATCGCTATTAAAACAAATGGAATAGCTATATTACATAGACCGATTAGAGCGTACCAATGCCAATTATTACTGAATGCCAAAATTTTAATTTTTTTAAACTTGCATAATAAAAACAAAGGGATACTAGCAAATAAAACTCTAACTAGAGCTAATGTAAAAGGTTCATATGAGTAAGTTGCAATCTTGATGTTAAAAAAAGCAGATCCCCAAATAATTGCTAGTACTATTAAAAGTGAAATATCTCTTGCATTAGCTTCTTTCATTTCAAGTATAGATTGTATTTATGTATATTATGCATAGCTGATATTTATATTTATTTGTACTTAAAGAAAACTACATTATATATGTTTCGAACAGTTAATTAATTAAAACCAAATATTTTGAGGAGACATAAATGGGTTCTAAAGACGTTTTAAAGTTAATTAAAGAAAAACAAGTCGAGTTTATAGATTTGAGGTTCACTGATCCAAAAGGAAAACTTCAACATTTAACAATGGACTCAACTATAGTTGATGAAGATATGCTCGAAAATGGAGTTTTTTTTGACGGCTCATCTATTGCTGGTTGGAAGGCTATTAACGAGTCCGACATGATTTTAAAGCCTGATTTAGATAGACCGATTATAGATCCATTTAATTCCCACACTACGGTAAATATATTCTGTGATATTTTAGATGCGGTAAAAAAAGATTCTTATGAAAGAGATCCAAGAGGCACTGCAAAAAAAGCTGAAGCGTATTTAAAAAAATCGGGAATTGGTGACAAATCTTATTTTGGACCTGAGCCTGAATTTTTTGTTTTTGATGACGTTAGATTTAAAAACGATATGAATGAAACGAGTTTTAGCATTGATAGTTCAGAAGGACCTTACAACACAGGAAAAAAATATGAAAACGGCAACATGGGACACAGACCTGGAGTTAAAGGTGGTTATTTCCCTGTGCCACCGGTGGATAGTGCCCAAGATATGAGAGGTGAATATTTAAAAGCCCTCAAAGATATGGGGGTAAAAGTAGAAAAACACCATCACGAAGTAGCACCTAGTCAACATGAGCTTGGTATGTATTTTGGAACTTTAACTGATATGGCCGATAACGTTCAACTTTACAAATATGCAGTGCAAATGGTTACGCACTCTTTTGGAAAAACAGCTACTTTTATGCCTAAGCCAGTAAAAGGTGACAACGGTTCGGGAATGCACTGTCACCAGTCTATTTGGAAAGGTAACACGCCAGTATTTATGGGAAAAGAATACGCAGGTCTCTCTAAAGAAGCTTTATATTACATTGGTGGAATATTAAAACACGCTAAAGCTATAAATGCATTTTCAAACGCAACTACAAATAGTTACAAACGTTTAATTCCAGGTTTTGAAGCTCCAGTTATTTTAGCATACTCTGCCAGAAATAGATCTGCTTCATGCAGAATACCTGTAATAATGAATCCAAAGGCTGCAAGATGTGAAATAAGATTTCCAGACGCGGCAGGAAATCCGTACCTAACATTTGCTTCCATGTTAATGGCTGGAATTGATGGAATAAAAAATAAAATTGATCCAGGTAAATCTTTTGATGATGACTTATATTCTTTGTCTGAAGATGAAGTAAAAAAACTTCCAACTGTTTGCGGTTCGTTGAGAGAGGCAATGCAAAACCTTGATAAAGATAGAAAATTCTTAACAGAAGGCGGTGTATTCACAGATGACCAAATAGATGCTTATATCGAATTAAAATTTCAAGAAATTTATAAATTTGAACATACGCCTCATCCGATAGAATTTGAGATGTATTACAGCGGTTAAACTTTAAAAGAATCTCCGCACCCGCAACGTTCAGTTTCATTTGGGTTTTTAAATATAAATTGAGATGAAAATTTCTCAGATTTATAATCCATTTCAGTACCAAGCAAATACATTATTGCTTTAGGATCTATTAAAACTTTAACACCTTTATCTTCAATCACTTCCTCATTTGGTTTAACGTCTTTCGCATATTCCAATGTATAAGACATTCCAGCGCAACCACCTGATTTAACTCCCACTCTTACTCCTATAGCTTTATCTTCAGCTTTAGACATAATTGCTTTTATTCTTTCAGCTGCATTTTGACTAAGTTTTATAATTTGTTCGCTCATAAATTTAATTCCAATTTTGCTGCTTCAGACATTTTGTCTTTAGTCCATGGGGGATCCCAAACTAATTTTAAGTCAACATCATCAACTTCAGCAAGCTTTAATATATTATCTTTTACCATTTTAGGCAAACTTTCAGCAACAGGACAATTAGGTGATGTTAAAGTCATTTCTATTATAACTTTGGTATTCTCAAAAATCTCTATCTTATAAATTAGACCAAGTTCATAAATATTAACTGGTATTTCAGGGTCATAGATCTTCTTGATTTCTGTAACTATTTTTTCTTTTAATTCTGTCATTTTTTTTCTACTGCTGAAAGCAAAGTATGCCAAGCCATTGTCGCGCATTTAACCCTCATTGGAAATTCTTGAACACCGGACAAAGAGGCTATAGTGGTAATTTGGTCTGGGGTTAAACTATTAATAGTAATTTTTGTTTTATTTTTGATCATATTAAGAAAATCCTCACTAATTTTTTTAATAAAAGATAAATCTTTTCCCTTTACTGTTTCAGTTAGAATAGATGCTGAAGCTAAAGATATTGCACACCCTTCTCCTTCAAAACTTAGATTTTCAATTTGTTTATCTTTATTTAGTTTTAAATAAATATGAACTTTATCACCACATAATGGATTATGTGCTTTTGCATCATTAGTAAAACCTTTGCACTTGCCTTTATTTCTAGGGTTTTTACCGTGATCTAAAATTATTTCTTGATATAGCTCTTTGAGTTCCATCTAAATCTGAAACACCCTCTGACAATTTTTTATTGCGTCCGATAATTTATCCATATCTTCTTTGTTGTTATAGACTCCAATAGAAGCTCTAGCAGTAGCATTAATGCCAAGTTTGTCATGTAAAATCTGACAGCAATGATGTCCAGCTCGTATGGCAACTCCGTCTTCATCAAGAATAGTTGCAATATCATGAGGGTGTATATCTTTTAGCGTAAAACATAAAACTGATCCTCTGCTTTTTGGATTTCCAATAATTTTAATTGAGTTATTTTTTCTTAATTTTTCTAAACCATATTCTAAAATTTCATTTTCATAAGAAGCAATATTTTTTATGCCTAATTTTTCAATAAAATTTAATGACTCTGCAAAAGAAACTACTTCTGCAGTTTGCATTGTTCCAGCTTCAAATTTCATATTTTCCTCCGCAAAAGTAATATCCTCTTTTTTTACTTCATTAATCATTCCTCCGCCTCCTTGATACGGAGGTAGATCGTCTACCCATTTTTTTTTCATGTACAAAATTCCAAGACCATTTGGTCCGTACATTTTATGACATGATATAGCGTAAAAATCACAACCAATTTTTTGTATATCTATATCACAATGTGGAGCTCCTTGAGTACCATCTATCAAAACTGGAATATTTTTTTCTTTTGCAAGTTCAACAATTTTTGTAATTGGTAAAATAGCTCCTGTTACATTTGATATGTGTGTTATAGCAATAATTTTTGTTTTATTAGTTATTAATTTTTTAATTGAATCTATTTCAACATCACCATCTTCATTAACTGGAGCAAATTTAATTATTGCTCCCTTTTCAGATCTTAAGTAGTGCCATGGAACATAATTTGAGTGGTGTTCTAGTTCAGTAATTAAAATTTCATCTCCTTTATGAATATATTTTTTTCCGAATGATGATGCTACTAAATTAATTGATTCAGTCGCACTTTTAGTAAAAATTATTTCTTCCCTATGTTTTGCATTAAGATATTTTTGAACTTTATCCCTAGTAGCTTCAAATCTATTTGTTGCTTTAACTGCAAGAGTATGAACGCTTCTACCAACATTTGAGAACTCGGTTTCATAAAAATTTGAAATCTTATCAATTACTGCCTTTGGTTTTTGTGAAGAATTTGCGCTATCTAGATATACTAAAGGTTTGCCATTAATTTTTTGAGAAAAAATCGGAAATTCTTTTTTTATACTTTTAATGTCCATGAATTTGATCCTCTAATTTTTGTAATAAAAATTTTTTTAAATTATTTTCGTTCAATTTCTCTAGAACTTCACACAAGAAGCCATTTATCAGCATTTGATATGCTTCTTTTTCTGGGATGCCTCTAGATTTTAAATAATGAATAGAGTCTAAATCAATGCTTCCTGATGTTGATCCATGAGAACATTTAACATCATCAGCATAAATCTCTAATTCAGGTTTTGCGTCAAACTCAGCTTTGTCATCTAAAATTAGAGCTCTACTTAATTGATATGCATCAGTTTTCTGAGCAATGTTTTTTACAAAGATTTTTCCTTGGTAAACACCTTTGCTTTCATTATTTAAAACATTTTTTATTTTTTGATAACTATGACAGTTTGGAGCATTATGATTTATGCGTGTTTTGATTTCTTGATGCTCGCTATTTAGTAAATTTAAAGCTGAAAAAATACAACTGTTGGAAAACTCTTCATTATGATTAACTTCAATATCGAGTTTGTTTAGTTTTAGACCTGACGACAGTATATAATTTTCTAAATTAGAATTTTTTTCTAAATCATTTTTTAAATATTTATAGAAATAAGCATTATTTTTGGTATTATTTATAAAAAATTTTTTTAAAGACGAATTTTTTTTTAATTTTATATCTTCCATTGTATTAACCATAAAATTTTCTTCAGAATTATTGTCTACAAAATTAATTAAAGTTAATTCTGAATTTTCATTTAAAATAATTGAATTTTTATTATTGACGATAGTCTCTTTCAAAGAATTAGAAAAATGATTATAAATAACTAAAGGCTTTTTAAGTTTATAATTTTTAGAGATTTCTAATGAAAAACCATCTTGAGCCAAAGCGTTATTTAAAAAATTTAATGTATTTTCCCTATGTGAAATTATTTCATTTTTATAGTCAAAATTACTTATAAAAATTTTATCTTTTTCTTCATAATCAAAACTTTTAGTTATAAGTTTTCCATTAACCAAAGAAATGAAATTATGCTCAAAATCATTAATTAATTTGTACGGTCTTTCCTTAGGTATTAAATCTGTGTTCACAATATTTGTGAAGTTTTGACCTAATATAAATTTTAGATCTGTAAATTTCCAGTCCTCATCTTTTTTGCTAGGAAAACCATTAAGATAAAAAAGTTCAAGATTCTTTTTTCTTAATATTTTTTCTTCTGACGAAAGATTTTTAATTTTTTCTATTTTGAAATCGTAAAACTGCTGCATTTAACTTAAACTTGTATAACCTGTTTTCTCTAGTTGAATTCCTAGATCAGCATCACCGGTTTTAACAATTTTACCATTTGATAAAACATGTATAAAATCTGGCTTGATGTAATCTAAAAGTCTTTGATAATGAGTGATTATTAAGAAGGCATTATCTTTATTTTTATATGAATTAACTCCATCGGCTACTATTCTTAAAGCGTCTATGTCTAATCCTGAGTCTGTCTCATCTAAAATTGATAGCTTAGGTTCTAATAATTTCATTTGTAATATCTCATTTTTTTTCTTTTCTCCTCCAGAAAAACCTACATTAAGTTGACGAGACAAAAATTTTTCATCAATTCCAAGTTCTGAAGCTTTTTCTTTTATTAATTTTAAAAAAGTCAAAGTATCTAATTCTCTTTCACCTTTTGCTTTTCTAACTGCATTTAAAGAGGTTTTTAAAAAAATATTTGTATTTACTCCTGGTATCTCCAGGGGATATTGAAAGGCTAAAAATATCCCTTTTTGAGCTCTTTCCTCTGTTGAGAGTTCGTTTAGATTTTCTCCATTAAATTGAATATCTCCTTTAGTTTCGTAACCATTCTTGCCTGATAAAACATTTGCTAATGTGCTTTTTCCCGAACCATTTGGACCCATGATTGCATGAACTTCTCCAGGTTTTATATTTAGGTTTAAGCCTTTTAGGATATGTTTGTTATCGATAGTGGCATCTAAATTTTTAATTTTTAACATTAACCAACACTTCCTTCTAAACTAATCGCCACAAGTTTTTGAGCTTCAACGGCAAACTCCATAGGGAGTTGTTGTAAAACTTCTTTGCAAAATCCATTAACTATAAGGCTTACAGCTTCTTCTTGATCTAATCCCCTTTGATTACAGTAATAAAGTTGTTCCTCATTAATCTTCGTGGTTGTTGCTTCATGTTCTATTGTTGAAGTTGAATTGTTATTCTTAATATAGGGAATAGTGTGTGCTCCACATTTATTACCCATTAATAATGAGTCACATTGAGTATAATTTCTTGAATTTGTTGCTTTATTCTTAATATCAACAAGGCCTCTGTACATATTATCTGCATTACCAGCTGATATTCCTTTTGAGATTATTTTGCTTTTAGTATTTTTTCCTAGATGTATCATTTTGGTTCCTGTATCTGCTTTTTGGAAGTTATTTGTAATTGCAATAGAATAAAATTCACCAACTGAATTATCTCCTTGTAATATACAGCTAGGATATTTCCAAGTAATAGCGGAACCAGTTTCAACTTGGGTCCAAGAAATTTTAGAATTTTTTCCTCTACAAGCGCCTCTTTTAGTAACAAAATTATATATACCGCCTACACCCTTCTCGTCTCCAGGATACCAGTTTTGTACCGTTGAATATTTTATTTCAGCATCATCTAAAGCAATTAACTCTACATTCGCAGCATGAAGTTGATTTTCATCTCTCATTGGAGCTGTGCATCCTTCTAAATAACTTACATAGCTTCCTTTGTCGGCTATAATTAAAGTCCTTTCAAACTGGCCTGTTTCGGAAGCATTTATTCTAAAATAAGTAGAGAGTTCCATTGGACATTTTGTATTAGGCGGGATGTATACAAAAGATCCATCAGTAAACACAGCTGAGTTTAAAGTTGCAAAATAGTGATCACTTAAAGGTATTACTGAACCAATATATTTTTTTACAAGTTCTGGGTGTTTTTGAATTGCTTCTGATATAGAGCAAAATATTATTCCTTGTTTTGTTAGTTCATCCTTAAACGTTGTGGCCACTGAAACAGAGTCAAATACAGCATCCACAGCTATTCCATTTAATCTTTTTTGCTCAACTAATGGGATACCAAGCTTTTTATATGTTTCTAAGATTTTAGGATCAATATCCTTTAAATTTTTGGGTTTATCGGATGTACTTTTAGGTGCAGAATAATAGTATAAATCTTGATAATTTATTTTTGGATACTTTGGCTTTTGCCAATCAGGTTCTTTTAAAACTTTCAGTCTATTGTAAGCTTTTAATCTCCATTCTAGCATCCATTTAGGTTCTTTTTTTATATTTGAAATAAATTTAATCGTATCTTCATTGAGACCTTTTGGAGCTCTAATATTTTCAACATCAGTAGTAAAACCATACTTATAATCCTGAGTATTTTTTAAATCTTCAGTTTTCATTTATTTAATATTTGATTTTTTTTTATTAGATCTTGTAATTTAACTTTTTCAAAAAAATTATTGATATGTTTGTCAAGTTGATCCCACAAATTGTGAGTGATACATTTTGTGGATTTATTATTACAACCTCTTTTAGACTCTTTCTTGCAGTTCAAAGTTTTTACTTCTTCGTCTACAGCTGAAATTATATTCGAAATTTTAATCTCTTCTGGTGAAATTTCTAATGTATAACCACCTTTTGCTCCTCTTACACTTTTAACTAAATTGTTATTTTTAAGTTTAATAAATATTTGTTCTAAATAGGCTAAAGAAATATTTTGTCTTAAAGAAATATCTGTTAAGCTAATAGGCCCTCTGTCTTTAAATAAAGCAAGGTCTGCCATAGCCATTACCGCGTATCTACCTTTAGTTGTTAATTTCATAATTTACCGTTGTAATACAGTAATTTTCTTTTAATTCCTACTAATTTAGTATGATTTAAAAAATTTTATTTGACGCAGAAAAACGTGATATAAAACAATACTTTTTTTTAAAAATAATAATCATTATCAAATATGAAACCTAAAAGTTTAGAAATCTTTATACCGGGACCCGCTGGTAGGCTAGAGGCAAAATATTATAAAAATCCAAAATTTGGTTCTCCCGTTGCAATCGTATTGCATCCTCATCCTCAATATGGAGGAACAATGAACAATAGAATAACGCAACTTATGTACAATATTTTTTTAGAAAATGGTTTTTCAGTAATAAAAGTAAACTTTAGAGGCGTTGGAAAAAGTGATGGGGTATTTGATAACGGACAAGGAGAATTATCTGATGCTGCAGCTGCATTAGATTGGATCGAAAGACAAAACTTAGATTATAGTCAATGTTGGGTGTCTGGATTTTCTTTTGGTTCTCTCATTTGCATGCAGTTAATAATGAGAAGACCTGAAGTAAATAATTTTATTGCTGTTTCACCACAACCAAATGTTTATGATTTTTCTTTCCTGGCCCCATGTCCAACATCTGGACAAGTGATTTACAGTGAAAATGACGAATTAGTAACTAAAGAAAGTATTAACGACCTAGACAATAGAATTAAAAGTCAAAAAGGTGTTGAAGTAATTTTTTCTAAAATAAAAAACTCAAATCATTTTTTTAAAAATAAAGAAAAAGAATTAACATTAGAAATTGAAAAATATTTAAAAGAAAAAACCGCTCTTATTTAATTTTTTATTAATTCTCCTCCTACACAAGGTATTTTACAACCAGTAGTATTAGGAAAAGAAATTGGCAATCCTTGAACTGATCTAATAGCTAAAAATGCAAAAGCTTGGGATTCAACAAAATCTCCATCGATTTTATAATCATCAATTAATCTTAAAGTTATATCTGAGGATAAATTTTTTTTGATTTTTTGAAGTAAAACTGTGTTTTTTCTTCCTCCACCACAGACTAATATTTCTAAAATTTTTTCTTTAGAATTTTTTAAAGATAAAGATAATTCTTCGCTAATAATTCTTGCGGTAAAATCTGTAAGCGTGGCAACACCGTCTTCAAGACTTAAACCCCTTGCAAAAGATACATCAAAATCATTTGTGTCCAAAGACATTTTTTTTTTATCATTTCTGTTCATATATAATTCTTGGGCTTGTTCTAAAATTATCTCATTTTTTGTTCCACTCAAAGCAAGACGACCGTCCTCATCAAATTTTTTATTTGAGTTAATTCTTACCCAGTTATCTATAAGACAGTTTCCAGGTCCAATATCTTTACTTATTAATTCATAAAGGTTGTTATTTTCTTTAACAATAGTGATGTTTGAGATTCCTCCTATATTAAGAAAACAAACTGGTAATCTAATTTTTTTTTGAATACTAACTAAATGATGGAAGATGGGTGTTAAAGGTGCACCTTGACCTCCATTCAATATATCATTGCCTCTAAAATTATAAACTATACTTTTATTGCATAATTGATTTAATAATTTTCCATTTCCTAATTGTCTTGAAATTTTTTCTTTAGGGTTGTGATAAATAGTTTGACCATGAAAACCTACAATAGTTTCATCGCTTATATTAAGTTTTTTAATTATTTCAGCATGAAAAATTGTTATTTTTCTTTCTAAATTATCTATTTCTTTACTGTATGTTGTTAGATGATCAATTTTACGAATTTTTTCTTTTAAATTGTGAATATCTTGATAAATTTCAGAATTATATTCAAAATATTCATCTTTAATTAATTCATATTGATTTACTCCATTGGTCTTTATTATAGATGCATCTACCCCATCACCAGAAGTACCACTCATTAAACCTAAAGAGATCCATTTTTTTTGCATATTTTTATTTATTTATAACAATTTTTGTATAATAGTTGCTTAAGTAAATATCACTATGAAAAACAATTTTTTAAGAGAAATGCAAGAGAGAGGTTATCTTAATCAGTGCACTGATTTAGGTAAATTAGGTGAAATTTGTAATAAAAAATCAATATCTGGTTACATAGGTTTCGATTGTACTGCTAGCAGCTTGCATGTCGGCAGTTTGTTGCAAATTATGATTTTAAAGTTAATGCAAAAACATGGTCATCAACCAATTGTTCTATTAGGTGGAGGCACAACGTTAATTGGCGATCCATCTGGAAAAGACTCAACAAGAAAAATATTAGATCAAAATGAGATTAAAAAAAATATTAAAAGTATTACAAGAGTATTTAATAAAATTTTAGATACGTCTAATAAAAATACTACTCCGATATTTGTAAATAATGCTGAATGGTTAACAAAATTAAATTATATTCAATTTCTTAGAGATATAGGAAGTCATTTTACAATTAATAAAATGCTTACTTTTGATAGTGTAAAATTAAGATTAGATAGAGAGCAATCTCTTAGTTATATGGAATTTAATTATATGATCTTGCAAGCGTATGACTTTTATCAATTGTTTATGAAAAATAACTGTATTTTACAAATTGGTGGGTCAGATCAGTGGGGAAATATCATAAATGGAACTGATTTAATCAGAAGAAAGTTACATAAAGAAGCTTATGGTCTAACTTCTCCATTAATTACCCTAGCATCTGGAGCAAAGATGGGAAAAACTGAAAATGGTGCAATATGGTTAAACGAAGATCAATTATCTCCTTATGACTACTGGCAATTTTGGAGAAATACGGATGATAGAGATGTAAAAAAATTTTTAAATTTTTTTACTGAAATAGAGCCAGCAGAAATAAATAATATTTATAAAAAAGAAAAAAATATAAACAATTTAAAAATTTTATTAGCTAATGAAGCTACTAAAATACTTCATGGTAAAGAAGTTTCGAAAAAAGCGGAGCAAACAGCTAAAGATACATTTGAAGGTAACGGACTCAGTTCAGGGTTGCCTGAAATTAAAATTAAATCTAATGAAATCAAAAAAGGTATTAATATATTAGATTTTATCGCGGAAAATAAAATTTTATCTTCAAAAAATGAAGCTCGAAGAGCAATAGCTAATAGAGGAATTAAAATTGATGATATAATAATTGAAAATGAAAAAAAAATTCTTCGACTAGATGATTTTAAAAAAAACCTTCTGAAAATTTCATATGGAAAGAAAAAACACTATATAGTTAAGATTATTTAGTAGTTTTATTTCTATCAATAATCTTTTGAATAAATCTTGGTGTTAACGTTCTGATTGGATTAATTGTTGTTTTCATTTCTCCTTTCGAACCTTTGATTTTAAAACTTATTCCAAACAAACCTTCACCTACTTCTTTTGGTATAACAATATTTCCAATTACAGGTATTTTTGAAATTATCTTATTTAATGTTTTTGCCGGAACTAGAGTTCCTCTTAAACTAACTAAATCATTTTCATCCTGATAACCCTCCATTAAAACTGAAATACTTGGGCCTAAAGCTATTATTTCATTAATTTTTAAGAAATTTTCTTTTTTTTCCATATTAATTTCTAATTCATCAAAAGATATACCTTCGCCCTTTGCCAAATCTTCTAAACCGCCTAGATCAGCTATAGACAACAATTTTATAACTCCAGGGGCATTAATGACTTTAAAATTTTCAATTTTGAGTTTCGAGCTTGATGCTGAGCCATCTATAAGAGATGTAAATAGCAATTTGCCTCCAGAAAGACCTTTAAAAAAATTGTACTCCGTTAATAATGGCTGCGTTAAATCCGAATAAATTTCTAAATATTTTTTTTTTGTTTTTTTATCTTTTCGCATGGATATATCTAAAAAATTATTCCCTCCAAAATCACCTTTTGAAGAGATTTTTACAAATTGACCTCTCTTTATTTCTCCAATTAATTTGAAATTTTTGAGAATATCAGTCATTGATACTTTGATGTTTTTAAAATCAATTTCAATATTACTATTTAGTTTTTGAAATTTATTTTCACTATTCCGATTGCTAAAAAATTTAGCTAAATTAGTTGCATCAAATTTATTACCTTTTATTTGAATTTTTTTTCCGTTTTCAATAAAAAAATCATTGTTTGTAGTTTTTACTTTTATTTTTTTAAATGTTGAAAATTTATTTTTTTGGAATTGTAAGCCCTCAACTATAATTAAGTTTTTTCCTTCTTCAAGATTAAGTTTATTTATTTTAAGATTATTGATTTTTTTTTCAAAATTTAAAGAAAGTTTAGCAATAGAGTCCTTTGGTTTTACGTAATTTATAATTCCTAATTCTAAACTATTTCTATAACTAAGATTTAATTTTAAATTCATTAAATCGCTTTTCCAATTATTTTCAAAATTTATTTTCAAAAAATCAAGATTGTTAAATGAATATTTCCCCTCACTCTTTAAGTTGATAATTTTTGGTTTAAAGATAGATGTAATTTGCAAATCTGATAAATAAATTTCCTTAATTTTTTCAGTTATTAAACTATTTTTCAATGAATTTAATAGTTCAAATTTGCTTTCTTTAATATTACCTGAAATTTTATAATTGTAATCTTTTACTTTATAGGTTTTATCCAAATCAATGGATAGGTAATTATTAAAATTTGCTTTCAAGCTTTTAACATTATTTAGAAATTCATACTTACTAAAAAATTTTGTATATTTTTTAACAAGTTTTTCATCAAAATTTAATTTTGAATTAAAATTTGAATTTAATTTGATTCCATTCTCTAAATTAAGCTTTATATCGCCATCAGATATTTTGATATCTTCTATGTTTCCAAAAACATTTTTAATTAAAATATCATTTTTATCTGCAAAAAAATTCAAGCTTATTTTTGTTAACATTAAATTACTAAATAATTGAGCTTTCAATCCTTTGATATTACCTCTTGCTATGAAGTCTTTAATATCTCCCTGTTTTGTTAAAAAAATTTCAATTTCAGAGATTAATTTTCCTTTTTTAATTTTATTATTTAGCAAACTTTTTAAGTTTGAAGGTTTAATTATCGTTGATAACTTATTTAATTGTGAGACGTCTATTTCTTCTAAGATTAGACTAATTTTTTTAATTTCTGGGCTTGATTTTAATAAAGATAAAAAATCAACATAAACTTTCATATTTCGAACGGGCACAAAAGTATCTCTATAAGTAATTTCTGGATTTTGTGTTTCTAAAAATAAACTTAATTTTTTTGGATTAATTTTAAATTTTATTGTTTCTAAATTTAAATAAATATTTTTTGTTTGAGAAACTTTCTGAGATATTAGTCTATTAAACTTATTTGTTTCAATTCCTACAGTCGATAATGCCACCAATAGGGAAATGAATAAAAGAATTAATAATAAAACTAAATTAATTATATTCTTTTTCATTTTTTATTTTTAATACCCTCTTCAATAAATTGATCAATATTTCCCTCTAAAACACTTGATGGATTTGTATTTTCTATTTTATTTCTTAAATCTTTAACTAGTTGATAGGGTTGAAGCACATATGATCTAATTTGATGGCCCCATCCTATATCTGTCTTATTTATTAGTTCTTTTTGATTTTCTTGTTCTTTTTTTTGCATTTCATATTCGTACAATCTTGCTTTTAACATTTTGAAACAAGTTTCTTTATTCTTATGTTGTGATCTTTCATTTTGGCACTGAACAACAATTTTTGTAGGTAAATGAGTTATTCTCACTGCACTATCGGTGGTATTAACATGCTGTCCGCCAGCTCCACTAGATCTGTAAGTATCAATTCTCAAATCTTTTTCATCAATTTTTACGTTAATATCGTCTTCTATAGCGGGATAGACCCATATACTCGCAAAACTAGTGTGTCTTCTAGCTCCACTATCAAATGGTGAAATACGAACCAATCTGTGTACCCCTGACTCAGATTTCATAAGCCCGTATAAATAATCACCAGTAACTTTTACTATTGAGGATTTTATTCCAGCTTCTTCTCCTTTATGTTCGCTTATAATTTCATATTTAAAGTTTTTTTTATCAAACCACTTCATATACATTCTGCGCAGCATATCTGCCCAATCTTGGCTTTCTGTTCCACCTGCCCCAGCATGAATCTCAAGATAAATATCGTAATCATCATTTTCGCCAGATAAAAAACAGTTAATTTCGTTTTTTTTAATTTCCTGTAAAATTTGTTCAATTTTTTGTTTACAGTCTTGAATGGTTTCTTCATCTTTTTCCGAATAAGCTAAAAAATACAAGTCTTTAAGATTGTTAAAATCTTTTAAAGATTTTTTATAAGAATTTAAAATTTCTTCAAAAATTTTTTTTTGCTTAACAGTTTTTTTTACTAATTTTTTATCTTTCCAAAAATTTTCTTTTGTAGAAATTTGTTCTAATTCATTAAGTTTATTTTCAACATTATTGTTATCAAAGATACCCCCTAATACTATTCAAGGATTTTTCTGTTGCGGTTAGTAACGAGTCAAAATTTTCCATTAATAAAATTGTCTAAACTTAACTTTTTTATCACGGCTATTTACAGAAATTAAGTTGTTATTGTCTATGTTGTTAATATCTCTTGACTTTAAAGCCTCTATAATAACATTTTTTTCTCCAGCCGATGATTTTAACCCAGTATCGTAATTCAAAGATGTTAAGTATATATTTTCAGGAATATGAAACTCTTTGAAGTCTTCTTTATAAAGAGCTTTTTCAACAAAATCTTTAAAAACAGGTAATGCTGCTTTTGAGCCAGTTTCGAATTTACCTAAAGTTTTTGGTTGGTCATAGCCAATATAAACACCAATTATCAAATCAGAGGAAAAACCAATAAACCATGCATCATAATTGTCATTAGTGGTTCCTGTTTTTCCTGCTAAAGGAACTTTTAAAGATCTTAATTTTTTTGCAGTTCCTCTCTTAACAGCGCCCTGCAAAATTGAAGTCATTTGATAGGCAGATTCTTCACTGATTACTTGTTCATTACTATTTTCAATTTTCGGTAAAACAATTTCTTCATTTATAAATTTATCACAGCCTATGCACTTTCTGTTTTGGTTTTGAAAAATTGTTCTACCTCTTCTATCCTGTATCCTGGAAATTAGTTTAGGTTCAATTTTCTTTCCTCCGTTTACGAACGGTGCGTATGCAGATGTTAAATTCATCAATGTAGTTTCTGCGGCTCCCAATGAAACTGATAACAACTCTGGTATTTCCTCATAAACATTAAGTTTTTTTGATAAATTTAAAATCTCTTCTAAACCTAAGATTTTTGCTATTCTAACTGTCATTAAATTTCTTGAATATTCAATGCCTTTACGAAAAGTTGACGGACCATAAAATTTTTTTCCATAATTTTCTGGTTTCCAATTTTTTAGGCCCACCCCCTGACTTTCAACAAAAGGTGCATCAAGAATTATTGAATTAGGCGCGAATCCTTTCTCTAAAGCAGCGGCATATACAATTGGCTTAAATGCAGAACCAGGTTGTCTTTTAGCTTGAGTTACTCTGTTGAACTCACTTACTTTAAAATTAAATCCTCCAACTAAAGCAAGTACTTCCCCAGTAAAAGGGTCTAAAGCAACAATTCCTCCATTAACTTTAGGATATTGTTTTAAAAGCCAAAAGTTATTATTTTTTTTTACAAAGATAATGTCACCTATTTTATGAATATCTTGTAGTGATTTATTTTTTGGAATAGACCATTTTATATTTTGATAAGTTAAAATCCCTTTGGTCTTGTCTTTTTTTTTATCGATTATTTCAAATCTTACATTATTATTTTCAAAAGAAGTAATTTCAGCTAAATGCCAATTTAATGTTGGGTCAAGTTTATTTTGTAAAATTTTTTTTTGCCAGTTTTTATTTTTAAATTTATTTGTAATTGGACCTCTCCAACCTTGTCTACGATCATAATCTTCAATTCCTTTTCTTAAAGATTTTAAAGCTTGAATTTGATAATTTATGTTAAGTGGTGTGCTAATACTTAATCCTTGAGAATATAATTTTTCAAAACCATAAATATCTTTTACAATTCTTCTAACTTCTTCAGTATAAGAATTAGCTTCGTTAACTATCTCAATTCTTTTTCTTTTAAGTTTTAATTCAGAAGCTTTTAATTCATTCAATTTTTTTTTTGAAATAAAATTATTTTGTTCTAAATTTTCAAGAACTAAATTTCTTCTAAATTTTGAAACCTTAGGATATTTGTATGGATTATATTTACTAGGAGCTTTCGGTAAAGCTGCCAACAAAGCAGCCTCTGAATAATTTAACTCTTTAATTGATTTATCAAAATATTCTAAACTAGCCGCAGCTATTCCATAAGTTCCTTGCCCTAAATAAATTTGATTTAAGTAAAGCTCTAAAATTCTTTCTTTTGTGTAAGCTCTTTCGATACGAAAAGCTAAAATTGCTTCTTTAATTTTTCTTTTAAATGATACTTCATTAGTAAGTAAAAAATTTTTTGCTACTTGCTGAGTGATAGTTGACGCTCCTTCTAATCTTTTGTTTTGAGAAATATTGTTGATATTTTTTATAATTGCTCTTAATATACCTTTTGCATCAATTCCTGGATGGCTAAAAAAATTTTTATCCTCAGCAGAAAGAAATGAATTTATAACTTTTTTAGGTATAGACTCAAAAGGTATAAATAATCTTTTTTCTAAAGCATATTCTGCAATCAATTTACTATCCTTTGAGTAAACTCTGCTAGATATTGGTGGTTGATAATTAGATAATTTTTTGTAATCTGGTAATCCCACTGAAAAATACCACAAAGTTGAAAAAACAAAAAATATTAGGACAACGAAAAATATAATTGCAAATTTTACAGAAAAATTGATAAATTTTATCATTAGTTTTATTTATAGTAACAATTCTGACTATCTTTAGGCATACAGCAATTAAAATCGTGTATTTATATGTAAAAATGTACTAAATTGTCTTAATGACAATTTTAAAAATATCTAATTTCAAAAATCTAAAAGGAATTCTTTCAAAATGGAAAAAAATTTATATATCGATGCATCGCATCCTAATGAGACTCGTATTGTTCTTAAATCAGATTATTCTATTGAGGAATATGAATTTGAAGATAAAAATAATTTAAACTTTAAAAATAATATTTATCTTGCAACGGTGAGTAGAGTTGAGCCATCTCTCCAAGCAGCTTTTATTAATTTTGGTAGAGAACGACATGGTTTTTTGGCTTTTAATGATATTCAATCAGATTACTATCAACTCCCTTCGGAAGATAAAGAAAAAATAAGATTAGCTGAAGAAAAAATAAGAGAAGAATTAAAAGACAAAATAATTGATAACAACCAAGATAATTTGCAATCAGAAAATGAAAATAAAGATGAGAAAACTGATGAAAAAGTAATTCAAAATGAAAAACAAGAGTATAGAGATAAGGTTAAATCTTCATACGGTATTAAAAGATATAAGATTCAAGAAGTTATTAAACCAGGACAGGTAATTTTAGTTCAAGTAATCAAAGAAGAAAGAGGCCAGAAAGGAGCGGCTCTTACTACTTTTATTTCTTTGGCAGGTAAATATATGGTTTTAATGCCTAATACTCCTAAAGGTGGAGGGATATCAAGAAAAATTTTTAATTCATCTGATCGTCAAAAAATAAGAAATATCTTAAATTCTATAGAGATACCAAAAAATATGGGAGTAATTGTAAGAACTGCTGGAGCAAATAAAACAAAAAATGAAATAGAAAAAGACTTTCAAAATACAATAAAAACTTGGGAGGAAATAAAAGAAGGTGCGTTGAACTCAAATGCTCCATCTCTTGTTTACGAAGAAGGAGATATTATTAAAAGAACTTTAAGAGATACTTACGATAATGATACAAAAAATGTTTATATCGAGGGTAATGAAGCTTATCAAAAAGCAAAAAAATTTATGAAAGAATTAATGCCAAAAAATGTGAAAAATATAAAAAAATATAGAGGAAAAATTCCTTTATTTCATGATGCTAATATAGAAAAAGAATTAAATAACATTTTTGAACCAACGGTCAAATTAAAATCTGGTGGTTATTTAGTTATTAACCCTACTGAAGCTTTAGTATCTATAGATATTAATTCTGGACAATCCACAAAACAGATCAATATTGAAAAAACTGCTTTAAATACAAATTTAGAAGCTGCGGAAGAAATTGCTCATCAAATTAAACTAAGAGATTTATCTGGTCTTATTGTTATTGACTTTATTGATATGATGAATTTTTTCAATAGAAGAATTGTAGAAAAAAAAATGAGAGAAAGTATAAGAAAAGATAGAGCTAGAATACAAATCGGAAGAATAAGTAATTTTGGCCTTCTTGAAATGACAAGACAAAGGTTACGTGAGGGATCAATCAAATGGGAAACTCAATTATCACTTCCTTCATTTGCTCAAAAAATTTTAAAAAAAATTCAACACTTGGCCTTTACCGATAAAGTTAAAACCATAAACTCTTATGTTCCAGAGAAAGTTAAGATTTTTATAGAGGGTAATTTATTAGATGAGCTAAAATACTTTCAAAAAAAATATTCTTTTGAAGTAAAAATTTTATCAGAAGATAAATTTATTATTCCAGAGTATAAAATTGATTTATTAAATAAATCAAAAAAAATTATTAATACTGTAGAAAATATTAACACAATTATTCAAACAAAAAAAATAAATAATAGTTATGTAAAAGTTAAAAAAGGTAAAATTAAAGATACTAATAAAAGTAAAGATAAAATAAAAAAATCTAAAATTAAAAAGAAAATTAGAACTCTTTGGGTTAGAAGAAAAAAGAAAATTTAAATTAACCCTTTGCTTGGTGAACTTGCTCTTGCAAAATAATTTTTATTCATTCTTCCGGCTAAATATGAATTTCTTCCTGCAATTACTGCATCTTTAAAGGCTTTAGCCATCAAAATAGGTTTTTTGGCTTCCGCTATAGCGCTATTAATTAAAACTCCATCACAACCTAATTCCATAGCAATTGTTGCATCGGATGCAGTTCCGATCCCTGCATCAACTATAACCGGTACTTTGGATTGTTTTATTATTAAAGAAATATTAACTTTATTTTGTAATCCTAAACCTGATCCAATTGGTGATGCTAATGGCATAATCGCTGAAGCTCCATTATCCTCTAATTTTTTTGCTAATAACGGGTCGTCTGTGCAATAAACCATTACTTTAAAACCCTCTTTAACTAATGTTTTTGTAGATTTAATTGTTTCTATCATATCTGGATAAAGAGTTTTTTTATCACCCAAAACTTCTAACTTTACTAATTTCCACCCACCCATCTCTCGAGCTAGTCTTAAAGTTCTAAGGGCTTCTTCGGAATTAAAACAACCTGCAGTATTAGGTAGAAAGACTATTTTTTTTGGGTTAATAAAATCAGTTAATATTGGTTTTTTTTTATCCAATATATTTACTCTTCTTACGGCCACAGTTACCATATCAGCACCAGACGCTTGAACTGCTTTTGCTGTCTCTAGAAAGTTTTTATACTTTCCAGTGCCTACTATAAGTCTGGATTTAAATAATTTACCTGCAACTTTTAAATTATCTTTTTTCAGTTTACCCCCCGCCTATAAAGTGGACTATTTCTACTTTATCGTTATTTTTTAAATTTTTTTTCTTATAATTTACTTTTGGAATAATTGTTCCATTATGTTCTATTGCTACTTTTTTAGCACTCATTTTATATTTTTTTAAAAGATCAAATAATGAAAAGTTTGATTTAATAATCACTTTTTTTCCATTTAATTGTATTTTCGCCATAATTAAGTTATTCAATATAAAGAATTTTATGAATAAAATTATAATTCTTAATGGACCAAACCTCAACCTTTTAGGTGAAAGAGAAAAAAACCAATATGGTAATTTTACTCTAAAAGACGTTGAAAAAAATTGTAATGATTACGCAAATCTGAATTATATTAAACTCACATTATTTCAATCTAATCTTGAGGGAGAATTAGTCGACCAAATTCAAAAATCAAGAAATAAGCAAGACGGGTTAATTATTAATGCCGGTGGTTATACTCATACTTCTGTAGCGATTCATGATGCTTTAAAAATATTAAAAATTCCAATAATTGAATTGCATATCAGTAATATTTATAATAGAGAAGAATTCAGACATAAGTCGCTAATTAGTAAAGTTGCTAAAGGAGTTATTTGTGGTTTTGGAGCTGAAGGATATATAATGTCATTACATGCAATGAATAAATTTTTAGAAAAATGAAAATTGATAAAAAATTAATAAAAGAACTCGTAGATAATCTCAAAGAATTTGAGTTAACAGAATTAGAATACCAAGAAGGTCAGACCAAAATTAAAGTTTCAAAAGCAACTAAAGGAATAGAGTTAGGAAAAACTAGCTCTGTTGTATCTGCAAATAAATCAGTGCTAAAATCTTCAGACGAGAGTGAAGGTATAAGAGTTAAATCTCCGATAATAGGAACAGCTTACTTAGCTCCAGAACCTGGAGCAAAAAAATTTGTTGAAATTGGAGATAAAATAAAAAAAGGTCAAACAGTTATGATTGTTGAGGCAATGAAGACTATGAATCATGTGCCTTCAACTGCAGATGGAGAGGTTAAAAAAATTTTAATTCAAGATGGACAACCTGTTGAGTTTGGACAAACCTTAATTCTTCTTAAATAAATTATACAATGTTCAAAAAAGTACTAATAGCTAATAGAGGGGAAATAGCTGTTCGAGTTATTAGAGCTTGTAAAGAGTGGGGTATTAAAACTGTAGCGGTACACTCAAATGTTGACGCCGAGTCTATGCATGTTAGGCTTGCAGATGAGAGTGTGTGTATAGGTTCTCATCAACCTCAAAATAGTTATTTAAACATTTCATCAATTATGTCTGCAGTTGATTTAACTGGTGCTGAAGCTATTCATCCAGGTTATGGATTTTTATCAGAAAATGCTAAATTTTCAGAAATTGTAAATAAACATGGAATTAAATTTATAGGACCAAGTGCTGAAATAATCTCAAAAATGGGAGATAAAATTGAGGCAAAAAGAATTGCTAAAAAATATGGTTTACCTGTAATCGAGGGTTCAGAGGGCGGTGTAAAATCTCTATCAGAAGCAAAGTCAATATGTAAAGAAATTGGATATCCAGTATTGATTAAGGCTTCAGGTGGTGGAGGTGGTAAAGGGATGAAGGTGGTTGAAGAGGAAGAAAATTTGGAAAATTTATTTTTAACAGCTAAATCTGAAGCAAAAAAATTTTTTAATAATGATGAACTTTATATAGAAAAATATTTTAAACATCCAAGACATATCGAGGTGCAAATTATGTCTGGTAAAAATAAAACTGTACACCTAGGTGAGAGAGACTGTTCAGTTCAAAGAAGACATCAAAAATTAATTGAAGAAACTCCAAGCCCAGTGCTAACAAAAGAACAAAGAAAAGATCTATTGGAAAAAACCGTTAAAATGGTCGAGCAAATAAACTATGAAGGTGCCGGGACAGTAGAATTTATTTATGAAAATGGAAAATTTTATTTTTTAGAGATGAATACCAGAGTTCAAGTTGAACATCCTGTCACTGAAGTTCAGACTGGTATTGATATCGTAAAAGAACAACTTTGGATTGCTTATACTGGGGATACAGCTTTAAAACAAAGTGATATAGATCCTAGAGGTCATACTATTGAATGCAGAATTAATGCTGAAAATCCAGCTTTAGACTTTCAGCCTAGCCCAGGAACAATAAGTGTTTGTCATCAACCTTCTGGTTTTAGAACTAGAGTTGATGGGTCTGTATTTCAAGGATGTAAAATTACACCCTATTATGACAGTTTGATTGCAAAAGTTATTTGTAAAGGTAGAAATAGAACTGAAGCTATTCAAAGAACTTTAAGATCACTTGATGAATTTGTTTTAGAAGGAATAACTACAACAATTGATTTACACAAAAAAATATTAAATCATAAAAAATTTATAAATTCTGATTTTGACACTAATTGGCTTGGAAAAGAAAAATTTTATTAAACGTTACTACAATTTAAAAGCTGTATATCATAAATTGCATGGTCAAAGGGAGTTAGGCTTGGATCTGAAGCAAAAGTCCAACCATTAAATATAAATACTTGTTCATTCTCATTTTTTGTTAAATCCTTGACTTGCATATAAGCGACTGTATCAGTTTTATTATTTACTTCCACTTTACCACATTTCAGAATTTTAATTTCTAATGGGCCAAACAGTTTGCTTTCATTTAAGCTAACTACAAGCTTCGATGATTTTGCAGTAATTTTATCAAGACCAATTAAAATTACTTGGGAAGATTTTAAATTTTCAGAAATTTTTCTTTCTTTAAGATTTTGATTTAAGGAAATATTTTCATTTTTCTCTTCTGTTTGATCAAAACTTGGTTTGATTTTATCTATATTGATTAAGGGAGTGGTTATTATTTTTTCTTCAGCATTAGAAAAACATAAAGAAATTAAATAAAAGAATAAAATAAGATAAATTCTATTTCCAAGTTTCATATTTTTTCTTAATATTATTTTTTATAATCTTAACTGGTTTAAAGCTATTGTTTGTGCCTGTTTGATTTTCTAAATGTTTTTTTTGCCATAAATGTTTAATATTTTTACTATCTGGAATTTTATCAACTGTATGATGAATCCATAAATACCAATCTGAAGTAATTTTGGTAGCCTCAACGTTGCTAGCGTAAATAACCCAACGCTCATTTTTTTTGCTATGGTAATATTTATTTCCATATTCATCTGAACCAACATATTTTCCTAAAAATAAAGTTTTTAAAAAAGTTCCAAAAGTTTGTTTATTCCACCAAGTAAAAAAAAAATTTAAGCTCATATCTGAAATTTAAATCCACACAATTATTAATTGTATTATTAAGTAATAGACACTTTATACAATTAATATATATCTAAATAAAGAGATTCCATTAATTATATGAAAAAATTCCTTGTTGAAACTTACTATACTTGCACATTTAAAACAGTTCATACTTTAGATAACTTAGACGACACTGAGTTA
>Ga0213869_10000452_pt1 | contig 33979 bp, 26 predicted proteins | sample PICome_10_FD_160083 | JGI IMG/M metagenome (GOLD analysis project Ga0213869, IMG submission 160083) | Coastal seawater microbial communities near Pivers Island, North Carolina, United States - PICO132 | ecosystem: Environmental > Aquatic > Marine > Coastal | place: USA: North Carolina...
TAGAAATCACTGGTTGTAATGATGAAATCGCAGGTTTAGATTTAACAGGCTTTACGTCGTTGACTTTAACTTCAGCTACAACTGATTCATGGTCTGACAATATTGTTATGTGTTTGGGTCTTTCTGTGACGAGTGTTGAACCTTCATGTACAGCACCATCAGAAGCTACTTTTACTAACGTGACAACATCATCAGTTGACGCGTCTTGGACTGCAGGTGCTAGTGAAACGGATTACGAATATGTTGTTCAGCCCCTTGGAACAGGCGAGCCAACTGCATCTGGAACATCAGTAATTGCATCAACTTCAGTTACAATCCCTGGTCTTGATTCTGGCACTGATTATGAAATTTATGTCAGATCTGATTGCGGAGACGGATTATTTAGTGCTTGGATTCAATCTACCTTCACCACTCTTCCTGGTTGTGGAGATACTGTGACAGACTCTGGAGGATCCACTGGTAATTACGCCGCAAATGAATTAACTACTGTTACAGTTTATCCTGATAATGCTGGCGACTTGGTTACTTTTACTTTCTTGAGTTTTAATACCGAGTTATGTTGTGATGACCTTACTGTTTATGATGGCCCAGATACCAGTTCAACTGTCTTTGGGACATATGCAGGGTCAACAATTCCAGACCCAATTACATCAAGCCATTCTACGGGAGCTTTAACATTCGTTTTTGATAGTGATAGTAGTTTACAGTATGGTGGATATGAAATTGCTATCTCATGTTCTCCTGCCCCTTCATGTGTTGCGCCATCAGCTCTTTCAGTAGCGAGTATAACAACTAATTCAGCAGAAATTTCATGGACATCAGACGACTCATCATTCAATATTGAAGTTGTAGATGTTACCGCAGGCGGTACTGCTACGGGTACAGCAACGAATTCTGGAGTCACGAGTCCTTATTCACTAAGTGGATTGGATTCTAATACAGAATATGAAGTTTATGTTCAAACGGATTGTGGATCTGGAGATACCAGTGCATGGTCCGGGCCTGTGAGTTTCACAACTGAACCTGCACCTATTGTTCCTGACTATACAAATGACTTCAGTACTTATCCGGGTGAATTCTGGACTGAAGGTACAGGCGCTTTAGAAAATGGTCCATCTGGAACATCATCGGCTTGGTCTGCTGACGGTTTTGCTAATGATGGTTCCACTGGAGCTGCTAGAGTCAATGTATATTACTCTTCATTTAGTGGAGGAAATGATGATTGGTTAATTTCTCCGATGTTTGATTTAAGTAGCGGAACTCATTACTTGAATTTAAATGTGGCTTTAACAGCCTATGCATCAACGGCTTCAACAACATTTGCAGATGGAGATTTTGTAACTCTTATGGTGACTGAAGATAATGGTTCTAATTGGACTGAACTCTACCGTTGGGATGTCAATAATTCGCCCTCTGCAACAGGTGATGAAATGCCAGAGATTGATTTGTCTTCTTATACTTCAATGACTAAATTTGCATTCTATGCTAATTCTGACACGTCTAATATTGATAATGATTTTTTTATAGACGATTTCCAAATCACAACCACCTCTCTAGGTATAGATGAGGCAAGTAGGTCACAATTTACGTACTTCCCTAATCCAGTGAATGATGTATTGACCATCAAAGCACAAAAAGCGGTTGAAGACATTACGGTCTACAATATGCTTGGACAAGTGGTTAAGCGTCAAGCGCCTAACACTATGAATTGTACTGTAGATTTATCTACAATGCAGTCGGGTGCTTATTTTGTACAAGTTTCTATCGACAATACAGTAGAAACCGTACGTGTCTTGAAAAAATAATTTTTTTCGAATCATACATAAAAACTCCGCTTTGGCGGAGTTTTTTTATGGCTTATTTTTAAAACGAATAATTCATTTGCATTGTGTAAATTTGTGTCTATGATTGCCAGTGATTTTTCTTTTATCGTGCCTGTCTATAATCGCCCCGAAGAAGTACGTGAGCTTTTGGAGAGTTTTTGTACCTTAGAAGCGCCCAAAACTTTTGAAGTCGTTATTGTAGAAGATGGTTCTACTTTAGACGCACGTTTGATTGCGGAGCATTTTTCCGATCAGCTCAACATCAGTTATTATTTTAAAGACAATACTGGACCAGGGCATTCAAGAAATTACGGTATGGAACGTGCTAAAGGAAATTATTTTATCATTTTGGATTCCGATTGTATTTTACCCAAACACTATTTGACCGAAGTCATTTCATTTTTAAACACCACTTATGTTGATTGTTTTGGTGGCCCAGACGCTGCACAAGATAATTTTACAGAGTTGCAAAAAGCCATAAATTTTTCCATGACTTCTGTGCTGACTACAGGAGGAATACGAGGCGGAACTAAAGAAATTGAGGGCTACGAACCCCGAAGTTTTAATATGGGGCTATCCAAAGAGGCCTTTTGTGCCTCTGGTGGATTTGGGGCAATTCATCCTGGGGAAGACCCCGATTTGTCCATTCGGCTTAAAGCGATGGGGTACAAACTCTGTCTTATTCCAGAGGCCTTTGTCTACCACAAACGCCGAATCTCGTTTGAACGCTTTTTGGTACAAGTCTACAAGTTTGGGCAAGTACGTCCAATTCTCAACAAATGGCACCCGCATTCCAAAAAATGGACTTATTGGTTCCCTACAGTTTTTATGTTCGGGTTTTTTATCAGTCTTATATTGCTGTTTTTTGAGGTTTACATCGGCGTTTTTATCTACGGTGCATATTTTTTATTGGCTTTAATCTTGGCCTTTCAGTCCACCTTAGATTTTATTGCAGCTATTTTAAGTATCCCCGCTATTTTGATTCAATTTTCGGGTTATGGTTGGGGGTTTTTAAAATCTAAAATAAAACTCATTTTTTCGCGAAAATCTGAAGAAGAATTATTTCCAAACTTATTTTTTAAAACACCTTGATGAGAAAGATTTTTGAATATCTACGCAGAACAATTCGTGCAAAACGACTCAATGTTTTTGTATTGTTTTTGCTGTTGGCGTTTTTTATTTCTTTACTTTCAAAATTAACGAGTCCAACAACCCACACCTTACAATTTGAACTTCAGCCCAAAAAGTTGCCTCAACGTGTTCTGCTTATTGAGGATCGTTTGCCTATTATTGATGTGACCATTACGACAAATGGGTTCAGTTTGTTAAAATATGCCTTTAAAAAACTCATATTGAATGTTGATTTTTCGACACTTCAAAAAAATGACACCGTTTACTATTGGGAACAAAGTGCCCATCGTGCAGAAATTGCACAGTTTTTCAACTCCAGCACTGTTATTGAAAATATTCGCCCAGCAGCATTAACTTTTGTATATGCGACCCAATTTGCCAAAAAAGTTCCTGTAACAATCAATTTGCAACCAGAGTTTGTGATGGGCTACGATTTAAAAACCCCTTTGCGCGCCCATCCTGATACCATTACAATTGTAGGGCCACAGCATTTTGTACAAACTATTGATAAGGTGACGACACAGCAACGCACTCTGAATTCTGTAAAATCCGATATTGATTTGCCTTTAGATTTAGATTTGACCAATATTCCTTCTTATGTTAAACTATCGGAAAGATCAGTACAGGTCAAAGGCGTGGTCGATAAATTTACTGAAGGTACTGTTTCAGTACCAGTTCAACTTGTCAACATACCCGATGGTATATTGGTTTCGATTTTTCCTAAAGAAATTCCTGTGGTGTACTATACAAGTTTAAGCACTTATGACGCTATTACGCCAGAAGACTTTCGTATTGAATGTGATTTTAGTACACCAGATTATACCTCTGGTGTAATGGTTCCTAAGTTGGTATCTTATCCGTCTGAGGCCAAAACAGCAGCACTACAAATCAATAGTCTAGAATATATAATTTCGGAAAAAAATGACTAAAATTTTAGGTATTACCGGAGGAATTGGAAGTGGTAAAACTACTGTTGCTTCTCTGTTTTCCGCGCTTGGAGTTCCGGTCTACAGCGCTGATAATGAAGCCAAAAAATTGATGAATGAATCGCCAAAAATAAGAACTAAACTTATTGAGCTTTTTGGTGTCAATGCCTACAGCGATGGTCTACTGAATCGATCGTATATTGCCCAATTGGTTTTTAAGGACAAAAACAAGCTCGATGCACTCAATCAAATTATTCATCCAGAAGTTGCAACCCATTATTCCGCATGGTTGGCGACCCAAACCTATCCTTATGTAGTTAAAGAAGTTGCCATTTTATTTGAATTAGGGGCAGAAGACCAGTTTGATTTCATTCTTACGGTCACTGCGCCAAAGCAAAGCCGCATAGACCGTGTCATGCAGCGAGATGCTAAAACATCTGAAGAGGTGCTTTCAATAATTAAAAATCAGTGGGATGAAGCGCTGAAAATTAATAAATCCGATTTTGTAATCTATAATATTGACACCCAGTTGACGGCTAAAGAGGTTGAGGAAATTCATATCAAAATTCTTAAAATAATTTAAAAAATTATAAAATTTAACATTTTGGTTAATAATTAGTTAAAAACAACCTAAAGCATTCTTAAAAAATGTAATTTTATGCCATGAATAAGAAGTTGTTTTCTGTGCTTGTAATATTGATGAGTCTATCGCTAATCGGAATTATTTTTGTGCAGGCCTATTACATCAATTATTCGCTAGAGACCAAGGAAGATCAATTTGCCTTTAACGTCAAAAAAGTCCTCAGTTATGCTTCTAATGAGGTTACTGATATTGAATATTCAAAATATGTAATAGCACTAAATGCGCTCATAGCGCGAGGTCAGGAACCCGACACCAGTGCTATCCGAAGTATAAGAGTTTATAAGCAAAACAAAGACGCCGATCAAATTATTGTGTACGATACTGGAGTTAAGGAAGAGAACTACACCATTCCTGTTTTGCAAAATGAAGGATCAGATAGTCTAAATTTCAAAAAGTTCAAAGGTAAAACAACTCAACAGGCCTATTCCTCCGCTGGTATTGACGGACAGGGAATACCTAACCTAGAATACTCTTTAACCAAAGTCCTGAATATGGACCGTTTGCAAAAAGCCACTTTTGAAGCACAGTACAAAGCAGAAATTCAAAACACACCCATTGAAGAACGAGTTTCTGTACCAATGATTCAGCGTCTTTTGGACCACAAACTCAAAGAAAATAATATAGATATCGCTTATGAATTTGCAATTCTAAACGACAAATTACCTACCGCTATACAATCTTCTCATTTTGAAGCCTCACTTGTTCCTACTATTGGTGTGCCTATTTTTATTGATGAAAACGGTGCTAGCAATTATGGGTTATTTATTAATTTTCCCAAAAGAAAGCGCTTTATCATGTCGTCCATCATTGGTATAACTTCACTTTCTATTTTATTTACAATTATTATTATAATTGCCTACACCAGTGCCTTGTACCAGCTCATTCAACAGCGAAAAATTTCACAGATGAAGTCTGACTTTATCAACAATATGACCCACGAGTTCAAAACACCAATAGCGACCATAAATCTAGCTCTAGATGCGATTAGAAATCCAAAAATATTCCAGCATGAGGATAAAGTAAAAAATTATTTATCCATGATCAAGGAAGAGAATAAGCGCATGAATGCTCAAGTTGAAAATGTATTGCGTATTTCTCAATTGCAGAAAAAACAACTTCTGATTAGTAAAGACCGCTTAAAATTACACGATCTTATTTTTGACGCAATCACTCATGTTGAATTGATTGTAGAAGATAGAAAGGGGTATATAAAAACACATTTCAAGGCTTCAAAGTCCTCAATACTAGCCAATAGTACATATTTTACAAATGTCATTGTTAATATTTTGGACAATGCTGTGAAATACACCAACGGTCCACCAAAAATTGATATTACTACAGAAAATGTTGGCAACAATATTGTGATGCTTGTTAAAGATCAAGGGATAGGAATGAATAAAGCGGTTCAGAAACGAATTTTTGAAGAGTTTTACAGGGAACATACGGGTAATGTTCACAACGTCAAGGGACATGGACTTGGGCTAGCTAATGTTAAAAGAATTGTAGAAAATCATCAAGGAACAGTCACTGTTGAAAGTGAAAAAGGAAAAGGTAGTACCTTTATTATAAAATTACCACTAATTGCATAACATCATGGAAGAAAACATTAAACGCATTTTACTTGTTGAAGACGATCCAAATTTTGGAACAGTTCTCAAAGAATACCTAAGCATTAACAATTACGAAGTTGTACTTGCCAAAAACGGTATGGAAGGTTTTGAAAAATTTAGAAAATCTGATTTTCACCTTTGTATTTTAGATGTCATGATGCCGTACAAGGATGGCTTCACTTTGGCTCAAGAAATCCGAGAAAAGGACAAGGATGTTCCTATAATTTTCTTGACGGCCAAAGCGCTAAAAGAAGATGTGCTTAAAGGCTATAAAGTCGGAGCAGATGATTATTTAAACAAACCTTTTGACAGCGAAGTTTTGCTATTAAAAATCCAAGCTATAATTCAGCGTAAAACAGTTGAAAGTGTAGCAGATAGCAATCAATTTGAGTTTGAAATTGGAAGCTTTAAGTTAAATTCTAAACTTAGATTTTTGACCCACGGCGAAACACAGATTAAACTCTCGCCAAAGGAAAATGATTTGTTACGTCTTCTGGCTTTGCACATCAACGATTTGATGCCAAGGGAAATCGCATTAACCAAAATTTGGCGCGATGATAACTATTTTACGTCTAGAAGTATGGATGTGTATATTGCAAAGTTAAGAAAGTATCTAAAACTTGACCCTAAGGTTGAAATTCTAAATATACACGGCGAAGGATTTCGATTGGTGATAAATCCTTAGTTTAAATCACAACATTTTATTGATGTAGCCTAGAATTTCTTCAATTGGTGCGCTGTGATCAAACCACTTGGTTTCTTCCTGCCTTTTGAACCATGTAAATTGTCTTTTAGCAAAACGCCTGGAATTTTTCTTTATTTCTTCCGTGGCGAATTCTAGTGAACAATGGCCTTCCAAATATCTAAAGACTTCTTTGTATCCAACAGTATTCAATGCATTCAAATGTTTGTATTCAAAGACAGATTTAACCTCATCTATAAGCCCCTGTGCAATCATTAAATCAACACGTCGGTTGATTCGTTCATAAACTAAAGACCGTTCAGCTGTTAATCCAATTTGAATAGTTTTGAAGTTGCGTTTTTTCTTTTCTTTATTTAAAAAACTACTGTATGCTTTTCCAGTACCTCTACAAATTTCGAGTGCGCGAATGACTCTGTGTGGGTTGTCCAAAGCGACTGCTTCATACGCTATTGGATCGAGTGTCTTGAGTTCCTTTTGAAGGCCTTGAATTCCATTGGTTTTGAACTCTGTATTTAATTGAGTTCTTATGTTGGCACTAACTTCTGGAAAATCATCTAATCCTTTTAAAACGGCTTGAACGTACAAGCCAGACCCACCAACCAACACTAAAATTGGGTTGTGCTTGTGTATGGTGGTGATACATTCGATCGCTTCTCGTTCAAAATCGCCAACACTGTATTTGTCTAATATAGATTTGTTGTGAATGAAATGATGTGTTATCGCTTTTTGTTCCTCTTTGGATGGGGCGGCTGTACCGATCGGAATTTCTCTGTAAAACTGCCGCGAATCGGCTGAGATAATTTCGGTTTTGAAATAGGCTGCGAGTTTGATGCTTAAGCTCGTTTTTCCGATGCCTGTTGGGCCAACAATAGAAATGATGTATTTATCCATGATCAACTAAAGAGGATGACCGCATTTGTGGCAAAATTGAGCGTCGTCGGTGTGATATGATTCCATGCAATTGGTGCAAGATTGGGTGTTTTTGGGTATATTATTGCGTTCGGATTTTGTCATTTCGGAGGTGACTATTCCGGTTGGTATTGCAATGATTCCATACCCCAAAATCATAATAAGCGATGCAATAGACTGACCGAGTGCACTCACGGGTGCGATGTCCCCATAACCAACTGTAGTGAGGGTTACTATGGCCCAATATACACTTCTAGGGATACTGCTAAAACCACTGTCTTCATCTCCTTCAATCAAATACATTACCGTGCCTAAAATGATACACAAAACCAATACAAATGAAAGAAATACGGCAACTTTCACGCGACTGCGTTTTAGTGCCCTGCCAAAATTAGTGCTTTCTCCAATGTATCGAGTGAGCTTTAAAATTCGGAATACGCGCAACAGCCGTAGTGCACGAATAGCAACAAGTGAATGCGTTCCTACAAAAAATAGAGATAAATATTTTGGAATTGTTGAAAGAAAATCAATAATGCCATAAAAGCTAAAAATATATGCTTTTGGCTTATTTACACATATAATCCTTGCAATGTATTCAAATGTAAAAAGGATGGTGATGATCCACTCAAGAATATTTAAAATACCATAATACTGACTTCCGATGTAATCTACGCTTTCGAGCATTACTAAAACAATACTCAAGAGAATAAAAATTAGTAAAACAACATCAAATAGCTTACCGGATGGAGTATCGGCTTCGTAAATGATTTCATGAAGCTTATTCTTCCAAGATGGTTCTTTTTTTTGGTTAGGCATAGATCAAAAATACTAAAAAAGTTTAGTCTTCAAGAGAAATGACTTTTATTCTTTTGTTTCGCCTTACATAGCTTTGGATGATGTGTTGTGCATCTTTATTGTGTTCTAAGGGGGTTATTAGATTAGCTAAAACATCAATATTTGTAATTTGAAAATTAAGATTAAAATAGGTAAATCCTTTTATAAGGCCTTGATCTACCCAAACAGCGGAGCGTTCGTCTACTGCACGTCCTTGATCGATAATGATCATACTTTTTGTTTTGAAGCTGTTGTTTGCAATTATTTTTTTAACCCTGTTGTTATATTTTTCTTTGTTTTCCAGGTTAATACAAGCACCACCACATTCTTTGATGGTATAGCCAAAGCAGCTGCTTTTGGATTTATATAATCCGCAAAGTTTTTGACATAAGCTGTATTTTTCAACCATTTTATTCATAAAGCTTTTTCCACTTTGAATATTAGAAAAGGTAGTGATTGGCTTAGTCGTACCTTTGATTTTCTCAATTTTTAAATTGAGGTATCCGTTTTCATCTAAAAAATGAAATAATCCATGAGTGAAAACGGTCCTGCGTAAAGCACGATTGAATTTGGGCTTATGGTATTTTATCTCTTCACTTTCTTTTAGTAAAGCTAATAATTCGCTTCCTGTTTTTTCATAACTCACTGAGGCTACTTCGAGTTGAATTTTTTTTGATTTTGGTGTTTGACCACTAAAGTGCTGATTAATTCTATTTTTTATATTTTTACTCTTCCCAATGTAGATGATATTTCCTTTAGTATCGTGTATGTAATAGACTCCAGTATCTGAGGTAAGGCTACTTATTATTTCGGCTAGTTTGGGTTCTATTTGTCGTTTTGGTTCCAGTCGAATAGCAGCTTTGATGATTTCTTTATCGATATCTTTACTCATCAATAACTCAAACAGTTTAGTAGTAGCGAGTGCATCCCCAGAAGCGCGGTGACGATCACTTATTGGAATTCCAAGCGCACGCACCAATTTTCCAAGACTATAGGAGGCAAGATCAGGAATTAGTTTTTTTGAAAGTTCAACTGTACATAAGTTTTTGCGTTCAAATTTAAATCCAAGCCGATCAAATTCTAATTTTAGGATTCTGTAGTCAAATTTAGCATTGTGTGCTACAATAATGCAGTCTTCTGTAATTTCGACAATACGTTTGGCAACTTCAAAAAATTTGGGTGCATTGCGCAACATTTTACTTGAAATTCCTGTAAGGTTTACCACGTAGGGCTGGATAGGACGCTCTGGATTGACTAGGCTAATAAATTGGTCGACTACAGCATGCCCATCGTGTTTGTATATGGCTATCTCAGTAATACCTTCCTCATTGTATTTACCTCCAGTGGTTTCTATGTCTACAATTGCGTAAATTCTTTTTTTATTGATAATTTCTAGCACCAAAAATGTGACTACCCACACGAATCATTGTACTGCCACATTCTATGGCAAGTGGATAATCGCCACTCATACCCATCGATATAATATGCATTGAGTCTTCGATACTTTTTAGCTCACTAAATGTTGATTTTAGAGTTTCAAATTCTTTGCGGATTTTATTTTGGTCATCTGTGAAAGTAGCCATTCCCATGACTCCTTTAATTTTAATATTTTTTAAATTCTTAAACTCTGATGATTTCATCAGCTGTATTGCATCATTTTTTGTCATCCCAAATTTGGAATCTTCAGCCGCAATTTTGATTTGTAACAAACCGTTAATACATCGGTTATTTTTTAGCGCTTGTTTATTGATTTCGGACAACAATTTTAGATTGTCTACTCCATGAATCAAATCAACAAAAGGAGCCATGTACTTTACTTTATTGCGTTGCACATGTCCGATCATATGCCATTGTATGTCTTTGGGCATTTGCTGGTATTTTTCAACCATTTCTTGAACTTTATTTTCCCCAAAAATCCGTTGTCCAACGTCATATGCTTTCATCAAATCTTGCACGGGTTTTGTTTTTGACACTGCTACCAAAGTCACCTGCTTTGGCAATATTGATTTTAGTTCTTGAAGTTGTTTTTTAATACTCATCTTAAAATTCATAAATGGTTGTCCCACTTCTTAATTTTGGATATATGTAGGTGCTTTTTGGGGGCATTACTAGATTATTGTCTGCAATGGCTTTAAGTTGGTCAATCAGTACAGGATTTAAGCCAAAACCAACGGCGTACGTTTTGTTGTCTATTTGTTTTTTTATCCATTTCATTTGGTCACTTTTGTGTGCGTACTTTAGTCGTCTATCAGTTCGTACATTCTCTATTCCCAAAATGGGTTTCAAAATATATTCTTGCAACACATAAGAATCAAGTTGGTGAAGAGGTGCTTGAAGTTTTACGAAATCTTTGCGCAAAGATAATGAATAAAATTGGCCGTCTAGATACATACAGAACCCTTTTCCTTTTTTAGAGGCTGCATAGGTCTTGTGGGGTGTGCTATCAAAATAAAGTTTAATTTTTTTCAAAAAGCTGCTAAACGAAAGACCGTTTAGGTCGGTTACAACTCTGTTGTATTCCTGAACAATCAGTTCTTGTTCTGGAATAAGAAATGCCATAAAATAGTTTGTTTCCGCTTTCTTAGGCTCTTCTTCAGAGAGCATAACAGAAGACGCTGAACGGTGATGCCCATCTGCGATATAGAGTGCATCAATATTTTCAAAGCTCTTAATTATTTGATCTATTAGTTCTTTATTTGTCACTTGCCACAGCTTTAGTGTTTCGTTTTCTGAAAATTTTAAAGCACTTGTTTCTGGGCATTTTTTGACGTCCTCAATCAACTCTGACAGAGCCGCTGTATTTTTGTAGGTCAATAAGACCGGCTCGGCATTGAACCGTGTCGTCTTTAGGTAATTTTTGAAAATCGTCTCCCTGCTTTCCAAGGTGTTTTCATGCCTTTTTATGCGTCCTTTCTTGTAATCCTCAACACTCGCTACAGCTGTTATTCCAGTAAATTTGTGCGCATTTATTTCGATTTCTTGTATATAAAATCCTTTGTCTTGATCTTTTTGTAAAAGGTTTTTATCCTTAAAATTTTGATATGCTGTCTTGACATCCTCAAAACGCTTTTTATTCGAATTTTTAGAGGTTTTATCTATATTCGATTTGATGATTTGTAGGAAAGAATTAGGACAATTTTCAAGAGTTGATTTAAGTTCTTTTTTGCTGTAGAGCTGAAAGGGCTTACTGCAGAATTGCAGTTCTATTTTTGGATTCGGACGAATTGCACAAAAAGGTTTTATGTGTGCCATAAGGGATTAGATTAAATGTGGGGCAGTCAAATTATTATAGAAAACGAGCAGCAGGAACAACTGCTTTTCTTTCATCAGTATAGTTATAAAACCCTTCTCCAGTTTTTTTACCAAGTTTACCCGCTCTTACCATATTGACAAGAAGAGGGTTAGGTGCGTATTTTGGATTCTTAAAACCGTCATGCATGACTTCTAGAATCGACATACATACGTCTAGTCCAATAAAATCTGCCAATTCTAGTGGCCCCATTGGGTGGGCCATTCCAAGTTTCATGATTCCATCAATTTCAAGTACACCGCTCACGCCGCATTGTAAGGCTTCAATAGCTTCATTGATCATTGGCATAAGAATTCGATTGGCAATAAATCCTGGGTAGTCATTGACTTGTATCGCTGTTTTGCCTATCTCTTTGGTGAGTTGTACGATGAAATCAGTAACTTCTTTATCGGTATTGTAACCGTTTATAATTTCTACTAAAGGCATTACAGGTACAGGGTTCATAAAATGCATGCCAATCACTTGACCAGGGCGCGTAGTTGCAGCTGCAATTTTCGTTATTGAAATAGAGGAGGTGTTTGTCGCCAAAATAGTGTCATCAGGACAAGCTATATCCAATGTTTTGAAAATTTCTAATTTAAGTGTTTCGTTTTCCGTGGCCGCTTCAATCACCAAACTGGCATATTCAACTCCTTCGCTAATGTCTGTAAACATTGTGATGTTGTTGAGCGTCTCTTTTCTTAAAGCTTCTGTAATGACTTCTTTTTGAATCATTCGATCCAAATTTTTAGAAATAGTTTGCGCAGCATTTGTTAGCGCTGTCTTGTTGACGTCTATCAATTGAACTTTGTATCCAGACTGTGCAAAGGTGTGTGCAATCCCATTACCCATAGTACCAGCACCTATAACTGCTATATTTTTCATAATCTAATTTTTTTAAAAACAATCTATAATTCGATGCGCTAATTTGAGTGCATTCGTCCCATCACGTAAAGTTACAATAGGTTTAGTGTCACCTTCAATCGCATCAGCAAAAGTCTCCAATTCATCTAAGATGGCATTATTGGGTGTTATTTCTGGGTTTTTAAAATAAATTTGTTTGCTTTTGCCTTCGGCATTTTGCAACACCATATCAAAATCTCCTGGGTGTTCTGGAGCGTCTTTCATTTTTACAACCTCCACTTTTTTGTCCAAAAAATCAACGCTTATATAAGCGTCTTTTTGAAAAAATCGGCTTTTTCTCATGTTTTTTAAAGAGATACGGCTCGCTGTTAGGTTGGCTACACATCCATTTTCAAATTCTATGCGCGCATTGGCAATATCGGGAGTTTCACTTATAACTGAGACCCCACTGGCATGTACAGAAAGGACTGGGGACTTAACAACACTAAGAATGATATCAATATCGTGAATCATTAAATCGAGTACAACAGGGACATCAGTTCCCCTAGGGTTAAATTCAGCTAAACGATGTGTTTCTATAAACATCGGATTTTTGATTTCTGATTTTATTGCTTTAAAAGCAGGGTTGAATCGTTCGACATGTCCTACTTGTCCGCGCAGATTGTTCTCCGAAACCAACAAGCGAATGTGTTCCGCTTCTTCGATGGTATTGGTAATTGGTTTTTCTATAAAAATATGCTTGCCCTTGGTGATGGCTTTTATCGCACAATTGTAATGTGAGAGGGTAGGGGTCACAATATCGACTACATCAACGGCATCCATAAGCGCATCCAGTTGGTCAAAGTAACGATACTTAAATTCTTCTGCTACCCTTTGTCCATTGGCGATATCAGGATCATAAAAGCCAACCAGTTCGTACTTTTCAGATTGTTGAAGTAATTTTAAATGAATTCTACCCAAATGGCCAGCGCCTAAAACACCTACTTTTAGCATCTACAATAATTTTCTACAAAATTAAATATTTAAATAGTATTCCGCCTAAATTTGTGTTAAAACCTTAAGTTTTGAAATTCTTTTCTTTTTTTCATTTCAATAACAATTTTCTTTACTTAATTTTGGAATAGAAATTTAACGGATTTGATAGATTCATTTAAACACAAAGGCTTACGTCAAAAATTAGTCCATGTATTGGTTGAAAAAGGCATTAGGGATGAGGCTGTTTTGGATGCGGTTGGTAAAGTACCTCGCCATTTGTTTATGGACTCAAGTTTTTTGGATCATGCCTACCAAGACAAGGCATTTCCAATAGCAGCCAATCAAACCATCTCTCAGCCTTACACAGTAGCTTTTCAAACCGAATTATTGGAAGTTGAGCCCAAACACAAGGTTTTAGAGATAGGTACCGGTAGTGGTTATCAAGCTGCTGTCCTGTGTTTGTTAGGAGTTGAGCTTTACAGTATAGAGCGTCAGTCTGAATTGTTTAAAAAAGCAAGTATTTTTTTACCCAAGATTGGCTACGTGGCCAAGCGTCTTGTTTTTGGAGATGGGTATCAAGGCCTAGAAGAAGAGGCCCCCTTTGATCGAATTTTAGTAACTGCCGGCGCTCCTTTTGTCCCAAAAGCACTATTAGCTCAACTTAAGGTTGGAGGTCGTTTGGTGATTCCAGTAGGCGAAAAAGAACAAATCATGACTCTTTATGTGCGTACGAGTACAAAGGCTTTTGAGAAACAAGAGTTTGGGCAATTCAAATTTGTACCCATGCTAGAAGATAAATCCTAGAAATTTAATCCAAACATTAAAGCTTGATCGGTCTGCCCATTTACACAAGATTGTACGTAATCGATGCGTAAAAAACGGTATTTTTTCCATCCTAAGTTAGCTAAACCAATATTTAACTCTCTGTATGGTGTTTGGCTTTCAGCAGCAATCCCGTGAAGACCTACTATTAAATTATAATTGAGTTTATTCATCAAAGGAATTTTCCCTAGAATGTACCCTTTGAAATCGTGTTCAATATGATATTCAAAATAATCATTCGATGTACTGTAATCGTAGTACCCCAAATTTTTAAAACTGGACAGATAATTTAATTTAGTATTTACATGGGTAAGGTTGCCGTTGAAATGTTTGTAGTCAACAAATGACACTGTTTTGTTATCAAAAAATGTTCCTGCGAGAATATTGTAATTGAATAGCCCCGTGGTTTTTAGATTAATCTCTTGCCGCAGTCGAGCACTTAGGTGATCGAACTTATACGCAGAGATGCTTGAATTGAATCCTTTTGTGTAATTGAAATAAAGTTTTGGGTAATCTGAGTTACTGAAAGAGTATTTAAGGTCTGGATAGGACATGTACTTTTCTCCGAAGCGAATAGCAATATCCAAATCAAACCGAAGTAAATTGTGATTTGCAAATGGTGCTGAGCCCATAGTGTTTGGGTCAAGGGGGTTGTTGCTGGTATAGCTGAGGCCATCGATAGGCCTAATGGTATGGTCGGTAGTATTGAATAGTACCTTTCGGTTCTCATAAGCCATATGAGTACTGAATTTTAAGCCGTTGAATACTTCCATTCCGTAGCCAATTTTAGCAAATTGTTTGTCGTACAATTTCATAAAATTAGACTCAAAAAGAAGACTACTGATGCTGTTATGAAGACTTGATATCGGATTTGATCGATTAAACTGCTCGGTTTTCACTCCAAACTGAGCTATCAATACAGCATCGTTCAGGGCATTAAATCTGTAGCGGCTGGCTAAACTCCCACGCAATCGATTTGTTTCAATACTGTAGTTAACATCACCGATTATCGAAATAAACTTTTTGAAGTCGTTATATTGTTTTGTAAAATTCCCATTCAGAGAAATATTAAATCCTTGAACAGTATTGAACTGTATTCCTTCAATTGGACCAGAAATGCTAAAACTTTTTTTATTGTAAGAATCATCAAAACTATATCCCGTCAATACGTCTAAAATTTTGAATCGATTATTTTTTTGGTCTATAGAGTCGAGATAAACTTTAGAAGATCGTTTGGTTTCAATACTATCGCGGCGCACATAATCTTTAGATTCTTCTTTTGTGAGGGGGACAGGGCGTTTATCTCCCCAGTAAGAATCGTCTTTTTTGTTGGCGTTTTTTTCAAAAACTAAAACTTCATTTTTATTTTTTGGTTCAAAAAATTCTGGATTTAAATTGTAATTGGTGTAATTTGCAACAAAACTGCCATCCCCTTCGAAGCCAAGAAAGCTGTACTGAAAATCAATAGTCTGAGCACGTAACAACCATTGATTTGCAGTTTCGTCAAATGTTAGGTTTTGACGTATACGAATGGTATCTGCAGGCGGTATTTGTATTTGACTGCCATTTACTTTAATATCAATTCCGTACAAAGCCCAAGTGTCCTCTACAATAAATATACTCCCTGAGAATACGCGGTCATTTTCACGTTTTGGGATGATGTTTATTTTATGGATTAAATGCCCTTCGTCGTCGTAAAATTCCCCTTCAAGATTGTAATTGTAATAATTAAAGGCATAATCTGCAATTGGTGAAATGATATCATTATTAATACTGACCGTGTTGTTGTACAAATTAAAATCTACATCCATTGCAGAATTAAAACTTATACCGGTTGAGTTTCCACTGATTTTTGATGCCGTAACAGTTTCGAACAGACTTGGTTTTATATATTTGATTTTTGACATGGTTTCAGACAGATAGAGAATACCTGTCCTAGTAGAATCTAAAGCACCATCGAAATCTCCAAGTTCTTGACCCATAAATTTTTCTGGTGCATCAACAATTCGGATTACCCCTTTAGAATAAAAATCTGCTGTAAAGGCATCTAGCTTTTCTAAGTAGAATTTACGTTTTGCGATGGCCGCTCTAATGATGCGGTTTGCAGGATTTTCTTGACTGTCGATCACCACTTCTTTAAGGTCAATGATTTCTTCTTCCATCACCACATCCAGTCTGTGTGGTAAGCTCTCAATTTTCAGCTCTTTGGTAAGGGTCTTGTACCCCAAAAACTGAAAAACAATGACATAATTACTGGGTTTTGAGATGTTTAGTTCATACTGACCATCTTCATTAGAGGTGGTACCTTTGTAGGTATTTTCAATAAAAATATTGACGTAGGGGAGTGGCTTACCTTTGAGGTCTTTTACGGTTCCTTGTATTTGACTTTGTCCAAAATGGGCCATCAATAAAGCAAACGAGATTACAATATTTTTCATAATGTAATTTTATGATTTAAAATTTTTTTTGATTCGATCAAGGTTTCTTTTATTGTCGCGATCTTTGATGCTTTCTCGCTTATCAAACATTTTTTTTCCTTTTGCCAGAGCAATATTCAGTTTAGCAAAGCCCTTTTCATTGATAAAGAGTTTCAAAGGAACGATGGTAAGCCCTGTATTTTTGACTTCTTTTTCTAACTTTTTAAGTTCCTTTTTATTCAAGAGGAGTTTGCGCTGAGCCTTTGGCTTGTGATTGAAGTGGTTTCCATAATCATATTCTTGAACTGTCATATTAATAACAAATAGCTCTCCATGATCATTAAATTCACAAAAACTTTCAGCAATTGAAGCCTTGCTGGCACGAATAGATTTAATTTCAGTTCCAGACAACACAATTCCTGCTGTGTACGTATCCAGAAGGTCGTAAGAAAAACGTGCTTTTTTGTTGAGTATGTTAACAGACTTCTTCATTCAAGTTCAAAACTAATCAATTAATCAGTTCATTTACCATTGTCGTTCGATAATTTTATTGAACAAAAAAAAGCAGTGCAGGTATATTTCTACACACAGTACTGCTTTTCCAACTAACCAACATCTTTAAGACGTTCGGTTTTTTAATTTGTTACAGTTTCTTAGGAATGTTTTCTTTTTGGTTTCTAAAAACCAATTTATTGTCAAAAGCATCCATTAAAATAACATTATCTGATTGAATATTTCCTGAGAGTATTTGTGTACTTAACGCATTGAGGACTTCTTTTTGAATCACTCGTTTTACAGGTCGTGCACCATACTCTGGCTGGTATCCCTTTTGCCCTAAATATTTTATGGCCTCTGTTGTCGAATCAAATACTATGCCTTGATCTTGCAGTGTTTTTGAAAGGCTTTTCAGTTGAAGTTTTACAATAGATTCAATATGTTCTTCGTTCAATGGGCTGAATAAAATAGTGTCGTCAATTCGATTCAAAAATTCAGGCCTTACTATTTTTTTTAAAAGCCCCATGACTTCAATTTTTGCAGTTTCAAGCGCTGATTCAGTATCCGTTGAATCTTCAAATTTTGCTTCAATGATTTCGCTCCCTATATTCGAGGTCATGATGATGATTGTGTTTTTAAAATCGGCAAGACGGCCTTTATTATCAGTCAATCGACCTTCGTCCAAGACTTGCAGTAAAATATTGAACGTATCGGGGTGTGCTTTTTCGATTTCATCTAAAAGTACTACGGAGTAAGGTTTTCTTCGCACTGCTTCAGTCAGCTGGCCGCCCTCATCATAACCTACATATCCTGGTGGTGCACCCACAAGACGGCTTACCGAATGGCGTTCTTGGTACTCACTCATGTCAATTCTTGTCAATGCATTTTCGTCATCAAATAAATAGGCAGCCAAAGTTTTAGCAAGCTCGGTTTTTCCAACACCAGTTGTTCCTAAAAATAAAAATGATCCAGTTGGTTTTTTTGGATTTTGAAGGCCTGCACGACTTCTGCGCACAGCATCACTTACTGCTCTTACTGCCTCTTCTTGACCAACAACTCTTTTGTGTAGTTCTGATTCCAAGTTAAGTAGTTTTTCACGTTCAGAACTGATCATTTTAGTGATGGGAATTCCGGTCCATTTCGCAACTACTTCAGCAATGTCTTCGTATGTAACTTCTTCTTTTATAAGTGCTTGTTCTTGGTTTGAAGATAGTTCTTGTTGGACGTTTTTTAAATGCTCTTGTGCTTCTTTGATTTTTCCATAGCGCAATTCCGCAACTTTTCCATAATCGCCTTCTCGCTCTGCGCGCTCAGCTTCAATTTTTAATTCTTCAATTTCTGATTTTGCTATTTGCACTTTTTCTACTTTTTCTTTTTCGCTTTGCCACTGTGCTTCAAGGGTGTTGCGGTCTTCTTTTAGATTAGCTAGTTCAGCGCTTAGTACACGAAGTTTTTCTTTTTCTTTTTCGCGTTTTATGGCTTCAATTTCAATTTCTAGCTGCATTACTTTACGGTCTAAAATATCTAATTCTTCTGGCTTGGAGTTAATTTCCATGCGTAATTTTGAGGCGGCTTCATCCATTAAATCAATTGCTTTATCGGGCAAAAATCTATTGCTGATGTAACGTGTTGATAATTTTACAGCACCAATTATGGCCTCGTCTTTAATTTGAACTTTATGGTGCGTTTCGTATTTCTCTTTAATTCCACGTAAAATTGAAATCGCACTTTCTTCATCAGGCTCATCTACCATTACTTTTTGGAATCGTCGCTCTAAAGCTTTGTCTTTTTCAAAATATTTTTGGTATTCATCGAGCGTGGTTGCCCCAATAGCTCTAAGTTCTCCACGCGCCAGAGCAGGTTTTAAAATATTAGCAGCATCCATAGCTCCTTCTCCACCACCTGCGCCCACAAGTGTGTGAATTTCATCGATGAATAAAACTACATCGCCTGCGCTATTTGTTACTTCTTTGATTACTGATTTGAGTCGCTCTTCAAATTCTCCTTTATATTTTGCTCCAGCAATAAGCGCACCCATGTCTAGAGCAAAGACCTGTTTTTCTTTTAAATTTTCAGGAACATCACCAGAAATTATTCGATGTGCTAAGCCCTCAGCAATCGCTGTTTTTCCTGTGCCGGGTTCACCGACGAGTATAGGGTTGTTTTTTGTTCTTCTCGATAATATTTGTAAAATACGTCTTATTTCTTCGTCGCGACCAATGACTGGGTCCAATCGATTGTCACGCGCTAATTGATTTAGATTTTTTGCAAATTTCTCCAAAGCATTGTAATTATCTTCTTGGCTTTTGGAAGTCACTTTTTCTCCTTTTCGAAGTTGTGCAATACTGGCTTGTATATCTTTCTGTGTAACTCCTTGATCTTTTAATATTTGTGCTATTTTGTTCTTAGTTTTAAACATTGCTAAGAAAATATCTTCAATTGAAGTAAATGTACCTCCAGAATTTTTAGCGATTAAGTTAGCTTCATTTAAGGTTTTTAAAGTGGCTTTAGAAAGCATTTGATTAGCCCCGCTCACTTTTGGTAAACGTTTCATTTCTTGGTCAATAATTTGTTCTAACAAATTAGTGTTCAGATCTAGTTTTTTAAGTAAAAACGGAAGTGCATTTTGATCTACCTTCTGTATTCCTAAAAAAAGGTGTTCGTTTTCTATTTGTTGATGTTCAAATTGTTGTGCAATTTGCTGCGCTTGTTGTAGTGCTTGTTGAGATTTTATTGTATAATTGTCAAAGTTCATAATGGGTATTTTTTTGATCTTAAGCTCAATTTCCTTACCAGAGCACAACATCAGACAAATCGACATATTTTTAACAAAATTACTGACGAATAGTCATTTTAAGTGATTAATAACAACAATATATGGGATTATTTGACTCCTTTTTACAGAATGAAACACCAAAATGGCCTGGATTCTCACTAGAGTCCATGGCACAACTTGAAGAACTTATTGAGTCTTCTTTCTCTATTCCACAACTCGTTTTTAAACATTCTACTCGTTGTAGTATCAGTCGGTATGTTCTAAGTGATTTTATTTCAGGATATAGCTTTTCTGCCCAAGATTTCGGGGCATGGTATTTAGATTTGCTAAATTTCCGTTCCATCTCAAATGCTGTGGCCGATCGGTTAGAGGTGACGCACCAATCTCCTCAGCTTTTAGTGATTAAAAACGGTAAAGCAGTTGCCCATGGTTCACATGAGCAGATCAATTCCTTGGTTCTCTCAGTTTTTTTGAATTAGTAAAATCTAAATTTTTTAGATTGTTTCAAAATCATTTTTTAGATATAAAGCTTTTGAGGCATATGATTTTTTTGGGCCACGTACCACGTGATTGATTTCAAATTGCTGATTTGTAATAAATTTGTAAGAAGAAGCGTAAACATCTTTGACGCAAAAGTGTGTAGCTTCAGCATATAACGTTCCATTTTTGTCTTTTAAAACTATATTTTGAAATAGTTCGTCAGGATTTTCATAGAAATAAATATCAAAACCACTGCTGCTAGGTTTGTAGATATATTTTCGTGAAGACTGTAGTTGTTTGCCGTTATTAAGAGTTATTACGCCTTGTTCGTGATAGTCAAATTTCAGTTCGCTTTTTTTTGTGATCAGCGCAGTGCCTATTAGTATAGATCCATTGTCGTATGTACGTTTGAGATGCCACCGTCCCACAAGCCTTTCCAAAAGGTGTATGTGTGTTGTATTTAGATTAGCTTTATTTGTGGATCTCTTTTTCAATTCTTTGAATACTCCTTATCAAAATTATACATTATAAATTAATTGCATCATTTATTTGGAAATATTCAATGAAAAACGCAATTTTGAGAGAATCCTTAAGCACCTTTATGCACAGTATTACATCTCAACCTTTGACATTGCCTATTCTCAATAATTTGACCATCAGTCAAGATCAGATTGAGCTGTCTAAAGAAGTTTGTGATAACATCGTCCGTTGTAGAGCTTATTTGGACGAGAAAATGAAGCATTCTAATATGCCAATTTATGGTATCAATACCGGTTTTGGATCTCTTTGTGATGTACAAATCAATACGGATCAATTAACTCAGCTTCAAGAAAATTTAGTCCGTTCACACGCTTGTGGGACTGGTGAATTGGTTCCTAAGTCTATTGTAAAACTGATGCTTTTGTTCAAGATTAAATCATTGGGTAATGGGAATAGCGGAGTGCATCTAGCTACTGTTCAGCGCCTTGTGGATTTTTATAATTTAAATATTTTGCCTGTAATATACACTCAGGGGTCTTTAGGTGCTTCTGGTGATCTGGCTCCTTTGGCCCACATGGCTTTGAGCCTTATCGGAGAGGGTGAGGTCTGGCATGAGGGGGAACAAAGGCCTACTTTGGATGTTTTGAAAGAGTATGATTTGAAGCCCATCAAGTTGCAATCAAAAGAAGGACTAGCACTGCTCAACGGAACTCAATTCATGTCGGCTTATGCTGTACATTGTCTTCTGAAATCGTACAAGCTTTCTTATTTTTCTGACCTTTTAGGTGCGCTATCGCTTGATGCATTTGATGGGCGTTTGGAGCCTTTCGATCCCTTGGTGCAACTTGTGCGCCCTCATAAAGGTCAAATTCTCACCGCCCAACGCATCCGTGCATTCTTGAAAGACAGTCCCTTAATTAGTCAACCTAAAGCTCATGTTCAAGACCCCTACTCATTTCGCTGTATGCCCCAAGTTCATGGCGCTACAAAAGATGCCCTGGCACATGTATGTTCTGTAGTTTTAACAGAAATTAATTCGGTTTCTGATAATCCTAATATTTTTGTTGCTGCTGATAAGATTATCTCTGGCGGAAATTTTCATGGTCAACCCTTGGCCTTAAGTTTAGATTTTCTAAAAATTGCCCTATCTGAACTTGGGAGTATTTCTGAGCGGCGAACTTATCAGTTGATTTCTGGTCAGCGTGGTTTGCCTTCTTTTTTGGTCAAATCTCCTGGTTTGAATTCAGGATTTATGATTCCTCAATACACTGCAGCGAGTATTGTTAGCGCCAATAAACAATTGGCAACTCCTGCAAGTGTGGATTCTATTGTGTCTTCCAATGGTCAGGAAGATCATGTAAGTATGGGGGCAAATGCCGCTACTCAAGCGTTCGAGATTGTGGAAAATGTAGAACGAATCTTAGCCATTGAATTGATGAATGCCTCTCAAGCTTTGGCTATGCGAACATTGAATACCTCTCCTTTTTTAATGCAATTTCTTAGCTCTTACAGATCTGAAGTTCAATTCATGGAATCTGACAAGCCGCTGTACAAAGAGATTAAAAAAACCATTGCTTTCATGAGTTCGTTAGATTTTGACAACGATGTTCTGTTTGAGGAGATAGACCCATAAAAAAACCCCTGCGAAAGCAAGGGTGTAGCTAATTAAATTATGTTTAATTTATTTTTCTTCCGAAGTTTTGGCACTTGTTATTTTGATTTTGAGTTCCGTTTCATTTTTCCCTATATCCATGGTAATACTATCCCCTTCTTGAATATTTGATTTTATGATTTCCTCAGCAATCGCATCTTCAACATACTTTTGAATGGCGCGCTTCAGTGGGCGTGCTCCATATTGCTTGTCAAATCCTTTTTCTGCAATGAAGCTACGTGCTTTTTTGGTTAACTTTATTTTGTATCCAAGTTCTGCAATTCGGTCTAAAAGCTTTTCTAATTCGATATCAATAATTTTATCGATATCCTCTTTTTCAAGAGTATTAAAAACAACAACATCATCGATTCGATTTAAAAATTCAGGAGCAAATGCCTTTTTGAGTGCGTTTTCTATTACACCACGTGCATTGGCACTTTCTTGTTGTTTTTGTGCTGCAGTCCCAAAACCAACCCCAGTACCAAAATCTTTTAATTTCCGCGCACCAATATTAGATGTCATTATAATTATGGTATTGCTGAAATCAATTTTACGGCCCAGACTATCGGTTAAAAACCCATCGTCTAGTACCTGTAGCAACATATTAAAAACATCTGGATGTGCTTTTTCAATTTCATCCAAAAGAATTACAGCATAAGGCTTTCGTCGTACTTTTTCGGTGAGTTGACCGCCTTCTTCATATCCTACGTATCCAGGAGGTGCGCCTACAAGTCTAGAAATGGCAAATTTCTCCATGTATTCACTCATATCTATGCGAATCAATGCATCACTATTGTCAAATAACTCTCCAGCCAAAACTTTTGCTAACTGTGTTTTTCCAACGCCTGTTTGTCCTAAAAATATAAATGACCCAATAGGTTTGTTTGGGTCTTTAAGTCCAGCACGGTTTCTTTGAATGGCTTTTACGACCTTAGAAACAGCTTCATCTTGACCAATGACCTTGCCATTGATGAGTTCGGGTAACAATGAGAGTTTGTTGCCTTCGGTCTGTGCAATTCGATTTACTGGAATCCCAGTCATCATCGAAACGACTTCTGCAACGTTTTCTTCACTGACAATTTCTCTATTCAATTTTGATTCTTCTTCCCATTTTTTTTGGGCATCAGCTAAACTTCTTTCCAATCGTTTTTCATCATCCCTGAGTTTGGCAGCTTCTTCATATTTCTGTTTTTTAACTACAGAATTTTTTGTAGCACGAACAGCCTCGAGCTCAGTTTCAAGTTCCGTGATTTGATCTGGAACATCTATGTTTGTGATGTGTACTCGGGATCCAGCCTCATCTAGGGCGTCAATAGCTTTATCTGGAAGAAAGCGGTCAGACATATACCTGCTGGTCAACTTTACACAAGCCTCAATAGCTTCGTCTGTATAGTCAACGTTATGGTGCTCTTCGTATTTGTTTTTAATGTTGTTAAGAATTTCAATAGTTTCCTCTACAGAAGTGGGTTCGATAATAACTTTTTGAAAACGTCGTTCTAGAGCGCCGTCTTTTTCGATGTGTTGTCGATACTCATCTAGGGTGGTAGCGCCTACACATTGAATCTCACCTCTTGCTAAAGCAGGTTTAAACATGTTTGAAGCATCCAAACTTCCCGTTGCACCACCGGCACCTACTATGGTGTGAATTTCATCTATAAATAAAATCACATCGTCGTTTTTTTCTAATTCATTCATGACGGCCTTCATCCGCTCTTCAAATTGCCCTCTGTATTTAGTGCCAGCTACTAAACTCGCCAGGTCTAAAGTAACCACGCGTTTGTTGAATAAGATTCTTGATACTTTACGTTTGATAATTCTATTGGCTAGTCCTTCAGCAATTGCAGATTTTCCAACTCCGGGTTCGCCTATGAGTAAAGGGTTGTTTTTCTTTCTTCGGCTCAGTATTTGGGATACCCGTTGAATTTCTTTGTCACGCCCAACAACAGGGTCTAATTTCCCTTCTTCAGCCATGGCCGTTAGGTCGCGTCCAAAATTATCTAAAACAGGTGTTTTCGATTTTTTGTTACTTTTGGTAGTACTGATTTGTCCAAAATCCCCTAAATTTTCTTTTTCTTCACTAGGGTCTTCCTCAGAAAAAGACTCTGCTTTAGGTGCATCTATATAATCATCATCGCTGCTAGTGATCATGTTTTTGAATTGTTCCTTCACATTGTCATAATTAACTCTTAATTTGTTAAGTAGCTTTGTTGTAGGGTCATTTTCATTTCTAAGAACACACAAAAGGAGATGTGCAGTGTTGATTGATTTGCTTTGAAATAGCTTGGCTTCTAAAAACGTTGTTTTTAGCGCGCGTTCCGCTTGACGGGTAAGGTGTAGATTTTTTTTCTCATTTGCAGCAACATTGATGTTGGGGTTAGCAGGGCTTAAAATTTCTACTTTGCGGCGCAGCTGGCTGAGATCGACGTCGAGTGCATTGAGGATTTCTACTGCTTTTCCGTGCCCATCACGAAGCAAGCCTAGCATCAAATGCTCGGTTCCAATAAAATCATGTCCTAGACGTAGTGCTTCTTCTTTGCTGTAAGAAATCACATCTTTAACTCGGGGTGAAAAGTTGTCATCCATAGAAAATATTTTGTATAAAAATACGAATTTTATGAGTCATAATTCAAAAACTATACCTCAAATAAATTTTGTTATTACAAATGATATTAAAAACTATTTAAAATCAAAATTTTTAGCTCTTAATTTATTAACCCTTTTCCTCTTAAAATTGTTGATAAAAGGACCTAAAAAAACAGGCTTTTTTTAGGCTTAAAAAGAAGGATTGTTTTATATTAGCTTGAATATAATAATTGCAATAAAATCGACCTATGATAGAAGGAGAAAAATTAATTCCCATAAACATTGAAGATGAAATGAAATCGGCATACATCGACTATTCGATGTCTGTAATTGTTTCTAGAGCATTACCCGATGTGCGTGATGGGCTCAAGCCCGTTCACCGTCGTGTTTTGTTTGGGATGCATGAATTGGGTGTTCGGGCGAGTTCTGCACACAAAAAGTCGGCAAGAATTGTTGGAGAAGTCCTTGGTAAGTACCACCCACATGGCGATACTTCTGTGTACGATACTATGGTGCGTATGGCTCAAGAATGGAGTTTGCGCTACATGCTTGTAGATGGCCAAGGGAATTTTGGTTCAATTGATGGTGACAGCCCTGCAGCAATGCGTTATACTGAGGCAAGAATGCGCAAAATATCTGAGGATATGCTCGCGGATATTGACAAGGACACCGTAGATCATAAATTGAATTTTGACGATACGCTTCATGAGCCCACTGTACTTCCAACACGCATACCTGGCTTATTGGTCAATGGTGCATCGGGAATTGCAGTAGGTATGGCAACCAATATGCCACCACACAATCTTTCTGAGGTTGTAGATGGTATACATGCCTACATTGATAACAGCGCCATTGAAATTGATGAATTAATTACCCATGTTAAGGCACCTGATTTCCCAACTGGTGGTATCATTTATGGATACGATGGAGTAAAAGAGGCATTCAAAACCGGTCGTGGACGCGTTGTAATGCGCGCCAAAGCAAATATTGAAGAAGTTAACGGTAGAGAATGCATTATTGTAAATGAAATTCCATACCAAGTCAATAAAGCAGATATGATTAAGAAGACTGCTGACCTTGTCAATGATAAAAAACTGGAAGGAATTTCAACCATACGCGATGAATCTGACCGGAATGGTATGCGGATTGTTTACGTATTGAAACGCGATGCTATTCCAAACATTGTATTAAATAAGCTGTTTAAATACACAGCACTTCAATCTTCCTTTAGTGTAAACAACATTGCCTTGGTTAATGGTCGTCCTGAAATGTTGAATCTAAAAGATATGATTCATCATTTTGTAGAGCACCGACATGAAGTTGTTGTACGGCGTACAAAATATGAGCTACGGAAAGCAGAGGAGCGTGCCCACATCTTAGAGGGGCTTATTATAGCTTCAGATAATATTGACGAAGTAATATCGATCATTCGTGGTTCTTCTAACCCTGATGAAGCTCGTCAAAAACTCATCAAACGTTTTGAGTTGAGCGAAATTCAAGCCAAAGCTATTGTAGAGATGCGCTTGCGTCAACTAACGGGATTAGAGCAAGATAAATTGCGTACGGAGTACGAAGATCTTATGAAGACCATTGAGGATTTAAAAGATATTTTGGTCAAAAAAGACCGCCGAATGCAAATCATCAAAGATGAATTGGCTGTGGTCAAAGAAAAATATGGCGACGAGCGCCGCTCTACCATTGAATACGCTGGAGGTGACTTATCTATAGAAGACATGATACCAAATGAACAAGTGGTAATCACCATATCTCATGCCGGATACATCAAACGTACATCTTTAACAGAATACCGTACACAAAACAGAGGTGGCGTAGGGCAGAAAGCCTCAACCACGCGAAATGAAGACTTTTTGGAACACCTTTTTGTAGGGACGAATCACCAATATATGCTGTTTTTTACCCAAAAAGGAAAATGTTTTTGGATGCGTGTGTACGAAATTCCAGAAGGCAGTAAGACGTCCAAAGGCCGTGCAATACAAAACCTTGTCAATATAGAACAAGACGATAAAGTAAAAGCCTTTATATGTACACAAAATTTAAAAGACGAGGACTACATCAATGCCCACTTCGTTATCATGGCAACCAAAAAAGGCCAAGTCAAGAAAACCTCACTGGAACAGTACTCACGTCCGCGTACAAATGGAATCAATGCGATCACCATTAAAGAAGGTGATGAGCTACTTGAAGCAAAACTCACAACTGGCGAGAGTCAAGTCATGTTAGCACTGAAATCTGGAAAAGCCATTCGTTTTGAGGAAGCAAAAACCCGCCCTATGGGGCGTGGGGCTTCGGGCGTTCGGGGAATTACCCTGGCACACAATTCCGACGAAGTTATTGGTATGATTTCTGTAGATGATATGGAAAGTAATATCTTGGTCGTTTCTGAAAATGGTTATGGAAAACGCTCCAGTTTAGAAGATTACCGTATAACAAACCGAGGTGGAAAAGGAGTAAAAACTATTTCTATAACGGATAAAACAGGTAGTTTAGTTTCGATAAAGAACGTAACGGATGAAGATGATTTAATGATCATCAACAAGTCTGGAATCGCCATTCGAATGGCAGTAGAAGATTTAAGAGTGATGGGGCGGGCTACACAAGGAGTAAAGCTCATCAATTTAAAAGGGAATGATTCTATAGCAGCCGTTGCTAAGGTAATGAAAGAGGACGAAGAGGAGGAAGCAGAAGATCTAAACACTGAAGCTTCAACATCTGAAGAAACATCAAATCCAGAAAATACTACAAACGACACACAAACAGAAGCATAATTTTAATACAACAAATCATGAAAAATTACCTAATTTTTGGACTCCTACTTACATTTGCATGGTCCATAAATGCACAAAAAAAAGAACTTCGTACAGCTGGAAAAGAGTTGGATAAAGGAAATTTTGAAAAAGCAGCCACAGCACTATCTGCCGCAGAATTAGTTTTTGATGCGATGGATGACAAACAAAAAAGCCAATATTATTTATTCCAAAGTAAATTATTTTACAAAAATGGCGCTGCCAGCCCCTCGGAGATTGAACAATCTGTAGCGGCTTTCGTAAAAGTCAGTTCAACGGCCCTTACGCAAGATAAAAACCTCCATTTGCAAAATTTGCTTAACCATATTTTAACTAAAGGAACTGACTTTGTTTCGAACAATGACTATGCCACTGCAACGGATTATTTTTCAAATGCCTATAAACTCTCTGAAAAAGATACTGTTTATTTGTATTATGCAGCATCTTCGTCTGTTAACGCTAAGCAATACGACAAGTCTTTGGCCATGTATGAGAAGCTAAAAGCCATGGGTTTCACTGGAGTTGAAAAACAATATTTTGCTGTAAATAAAGAGACCAATGTAGAAGAAATTTTTGACAGTAAAGTGCTGCGCGATATCTCTGTAAAAACAAAAACGCACATTAACCCTAGTGATAAAAATACAAAATCAAAGTACCCAGAAATCATCAAAAATATGGCCTTGATTTACAACCAGCGTGGCGAAACTGAAAAAGCCTTGGAAGCTATGCGCGAAGCCAGGGCCGAAAATCCTGATGATTTAAACTTGGTACTCACCGAAGCTAACGTGCATTACACTATGGGTAACACTGAAAAATTCAAAGAACTTTTGGAATATGCAACCGAGCGTGACCCTAATAACGCCGAGTTACAGTACAATCTTGGTGTCATCGCTGCTGATGCTGATGATTTTGAAAATGCAAAAAAATACTATCAGCGTGCGATAGCGCTTAACTCCAAGTACACCAATGCTTATATCAATCTGGCGGCCTTGATTTTAGGGCAAGAAGAATCTATTATTGATGAGATGAACAATTTGGGAACTTCGGCTGCTGATGACCGCCGCTATGACGAACTTCGTGAGGAACGTAACCAATTGTATCTAGATGCCATTCCTTATTTAGAACAGGCGTTAGCTGCTGATCCTGCTAATTTTCAGGCAGCAAAAACCCTGTCCAATATTTTTTCTGCTACAGGCAACGATGCTAAAGCCAAGGAATATAAAGATATGGCCGATCGCTTACAGCAATAAAATTTACACAATCTAATTGCAAAGTAAAGACCTCCAAATTGGGGGTCTTTGTTTTGAATAACTCTATTTTTTAAGAATCAAATTAACTATTCAATACTCTTAATCACGCGAAGTTTATGGGAATGGGTGTTGGTATCGACATTATAAATTCCAGAATGGTCAATACGGTCTATTCGTACTTTACCATGCGCATGAATGATATGGTGGTTTTCCATGATGATGCCGACATGAATGATATCCCCCTCATTGTTATCAAAAAAAGCGAGGTCGCCGGGTGTACTTTCTTCAATAAAACTTAGGGCATCGCCCTGCGTGGCTTGTTGCGAAGCATCTCTCAATAGTTTAAACCCATTAAGTCGATACACCATTTGTGTAAAACCCGAACAATCAATACCAAAAGGGGTTTTTCCTCCCCAAAGATAAGGCGTGTTGAGGTAGAGTAGTGCCGTTTTTATGAGGTTGTTTTTTTGTTTTTGGCCAACTAATGTTTCTCCATCAAAAGTATGATTTAGAAGGGTTTGTGCATTTATAACACTGCCCATCACAATGGGTTGTAGCTTTTGTTCACTATCGGTAATAAAGTTTACTAAATCGCTACACAGCTGCTCTTTTTTGGAAGTGTATGTTTTGTAGTCTTCTTTATCGATCAGTTGAAATTGTTTATTGTCAATCCAACCTTCGTAACCATCGTAACTGAGCCGAATTCGGCTCCATTTTTTACGCTGTTCAAGGACTTTAAACAATTCGCCATAGAGGACTTGCGATATGAGTTCGCTTTTGTCTGAGGGTTCGTTTCTTAATGCGACAATACTAAGATTGCACAGGCCGTAATGCATTGAGTGCTAGTTTCGTTCGAGGATCAGTGCCGAGGCACCGCCGCCGCCATTACAAATGGCTGCCGCTCCAATTTTTCCATTATTTTGTTCCAAAACATTGAGTAGGGTGACCACAATTCTTGCACCGGAGCACCCCAGAGGATGTCCAAGCGAAACCGCACCGCCATTGACATTAACTTTAGCATCGTTGAGTCCCAAAATTTTCATATTGGCCAGTCCGACTACAGAAAATGCTTCGTTAAATTCAAAATAATCAACATCATCAATGTTGATATTGGCTTTGTCCAGGGCTTTGGGGAGGGCTTTTGCAGGTGCAACTGTAAACCATTCGGGCTCACGCGCGGCATCTGCATAACTTTTTATGGTAACCAATGGTTTGAGGCTAAGTTCGTTTGCTTTGTCTTTACTCATCAACACCAGGGCTGCAGCACCATCATTGATGGTTGAGGCGTTGGCCGCCGTAACAGTACCGTCTTTTGTAAAAGCAGGTCTGAGGGCTGGGATTTTTTCTAATTTTACATTTGTAAACTCTTCATCGGTCGTTACTACTATAGGTTCGCCACGGCGCTGAGGAACTTCTACAGGGACAACCTCATTGTCAAATTTTCCACTCCTCCAAGCATCAGCAGAGCGCTTATATGATTGAATTGCAAAGGTATCCTGATCTTCTCTTGAAAAATCATATTCTTTGGCACAAGCATCTGCATAAACACCCATTGCTTCTTTGTTGTATGCATCTACGAGTCCGTCTTTTTGCATACCGTCTTCCATCTGCGCAGGGCCAAATTTCTTTGCCGTTCTTGCATGATAGTAGTGGGGGATAAGACTCATATTTTCCATACCTCCGGCTACAATAATTTCAGCATCGCCAAGCGCAATACTTTGTGCGGCTTGCATGATGGATTTCATCCCTGACGAACACACTTTGTTGACGGTAGTACAGGGTACTGTATTTGGAATCCCTGCAAATATAGCCGCTTGCCTAGCAGGAGCTTGACCTGCTCCAGCTTGAACAACGTGCCCCATAAGGACTTCGTCTATTGAACTAGGATTTAAATTAATTTTTTCTAATGCTCCTTTAATGGCGATAGCCCCAAGTTTTGGTGCATCAACAGAAGATAAACTGCCCATAAAACTACCGATTGGGGTGCGTACTGCAGAAACGATGACAACTTCTTTCATCTAAAAATAGTTTTAGTTTTTACTCTAGCTAATGTAAATAAAATTTGGCAAATATTAGAGATGATTGTTGATTATTAGTCTGCTGTTGACGTTCTTTTTATTACTTTTGATTAGGCTTATGTTGCTCAGTATTAAATTACTTAAATATTTTATATGGATCGTATTTTAAATAAATTTCACAAAAACCATAATTTATTTTATAAAGTGGTTTTGTTTGTGGTGACTACTTTTTTGATTGTTTATTTATTTCCCAAAAGTGGAACGTTCCGTTATAGTTTTGAAAAAGGAAAACCTTGGCAATCTGAAAATTTATATGCCCCTTTTGATTTTGCAATTCAAAAATCTGCTGAGACCATTGAAGACGAACGGCAGCAAATTTCAAAGGAATCTCCTGTATTTTTTGAAATAGATACGGCTAAAACCAATCAAATTTTCAAAAATTTTGACACTGTTTTCGAACGAACTTTTTTGGAGGTTAACGAGCCTGAACTAACAAATAATTTATATCAATTTGGTACACAAATTCTCTCAGAATTATATACTTCTGGTGTATTGTCAGAGGGGTATAATTTTGATTCTGAGCGGTTGATTTCGTTATTGGTGAATAAAACTCAAAACAAAACAATTCCTTATGCAGATTTTTTCCTTCAAACGGATTTAAAGTCACACATTGAAACTAAAGTTAAAAACTCTGATTATGAGGACTATATGTCCTCTTATTTGTCTTTGTTTTTTGATGTGGTACAACCCAACACAACCTACAATACTTCACTTACAGAAAGTGCTTTGAGCGATCGTCTTGGTCGGATAGTTCTCGTTCGTGGGCGTGTGGACAAGGGAACTCTGATCATTTCCAAGGGAGAGGTAGTTCAGGGTGAGAAATTGGCTATTTTAAAGTCTTTAGAATCTGAGTACGCTTCACAGGTATGGACCGAAGCCAATTATGTGTGGATTTTAGCGGCATATACTGTTCTTGTGGCATTGGCTTTGTTAATGCTTTTACTTTTCTTAAGAAAATATAGAATTGAAATTTTTTCCAATAATACCAAGGTCACGTTTATATTTTTCAATATCGCTTTGATGGTTTTACTTACCACCTTGGTTGTGAACTATAACTCTGCATATATATATGCTGTACCTTTGTGTATTCTTCCCTTAGTACTCAAGGCCTTTTTTGATGCTCGTCTTGGGCTTTTTGCGCACGTTGTCACCGTGCTTTTATTGGGTTTTGTTGTTGCCAACAATTACGAGTATATGTTTCTTCAGATTATCGCAGGAATTGTAACTATTCTCACGGTCTCTGAATTGTATAAACGCGCTAATTTATTTATATCAGTGGGACAAATTACCTTAATTTATATTATTTCTTATTTTGCCTTTTTTGTTATTCACGAGGGTAGTGTGGATGGTCTGAAGTGGGAAAATTTTCTTTTGTTTGTCCTCTGTGGTTTAGCTACATTGTTTGTTCAGCCTTTGATCTACGCCTATGAAAAATTATTTGGATTGGTTTCTGATGTCTCTTTACTAGAGTTATCTGATACAAACTCTAAACTACTCAAAGAGCTTTCTAACAAAGCCCCAGGAACATTTCATCATTCATTGAATGTGGCCAACTTGGCTGAGGCTTCTGCCAACGAAATTGGAGCTAATGCGATGTTGGTGCGCGTTGGGGCTTTGTACCACGACATAGGAAAAATGTCTAATCCGACATATTTTACAGAAAATCAGTCAACAGGAACCAATCCCCATGACGAACTATCTCCAAAGGAGAGTGCGCAGATTATAATAGGGCATGTGATCAAGGGAGTTGAATTGGCTAAGAAGTACAATTTACCAGATCGTGTCATTGATTTTATTCGCACTCATCACGGCACAAGCTCTGTCCGTTATTTCTACAACAAGCAAATGGAGTTGACTACCGAGTTTGACCCTTTAGACTTTACATACAATGGCCCACAGCCCTTTAGTAAAGAAACGGCTATTTTAATGATGTGTGATAGTGTTGAGGCTGCATCTAAAAGTTTGAAGGATCCAACATCTACAAAAATTAATACGTTTGTTGATGCCATAGTAGCTAGTCAAATAGAAAATGCTCAGTTTTTGAACGCCAACATTACATTCAAGGAAATTGAATCCATTAAGAAAGTTTTGAAGCAGAAGTTAGCCAACATGTACCACCTTCGTATAGAGTACCCTGAATAAGAATAGAAATCTATTTAAAAAATTAAATAAATTGTTTGCGTTGTTGCTAATGAAAAGGTACATTTGCATCCGCAATTTTATTGCATAAGTTCATAACAAATAGGAGAGGTGCCAGAGTGGTAATGGAGCAGATTGCTAATCTGTCAACGCGTAAGTGTTGCCCGGGTTCGAATCCCGGTCTCTCCGCAAGTAAAGAATTCAAAACAACACGGGGTGTAGCGTAGCCCGGTTATCGCGCCGCGTTTGGGACGCGGAGGTCGCAGGTTCGAATCCTGCCACCCCGACAGTGTTTTT
>Ga0213869_10000453_pt1 | contig 33953 bp, 50 predicted proteins | sample PICome_10_FD_160083 | JGI IMG/M metagenome (GOLD analysis project Ga0213869, IMG submission 160083) | Coastal seawater microbial communities near Pivers Island, North Carolina, United States - PICO132 | ecosystem: Environmental > Aquatic > Marine > Coastal | place: USA: North Carolina...
ATCACCTTGGTAGCTATCCTCCTCGTTAAATAAGTCATTGTCGCAACCATCGGCAGTAGCGATTGCTTTAATTGCCGCATTGTCAAGGATATAGTTAGTGATACGCTTGTTGATGTAAGATAGTTTACTATCAACAGTAGTAGATATAGTATCAAGGATGTATTGGTCTTGCTTCTGCTCTTCTGCTTTAGTAGTTGCAGTGGCTGTTCTTAATATAGATATTGCAGCCTTCGCAGAGTACATAGCCAATGTGTACTTGACTAACTTAAACAAACCTTGTTCAGCAACGTCTAATGTTTCTGCCAATACCTTGGCCTCAAGGTCATCATAGAGACAAGTTCCCAACAAGTCTTGTATTGAGGTGAACTGCTCCAATTGGATTAAAGCCAATAAAGCACCTCTGTCCATTCTCTTCGGTAAAGGGAAGTTCTGGTACAGGTAGTTATCGTCTATGAAAATTACGTCAACCATTATTATACGTCTTCAGTGTTAGCACCCTTGATGCTTTCCAAGTTAATTTGTTGCTCTACAATACCAAGGTCCATACCTTCGTAACCTACAGTAGCAAAGATTCTATTCACAGAGTCTAAAAGAATCTCTCGGTTAGGTAGCGTTTCAGTCGCTCTAAAGATTTGGTAAGCCGTAACCAATTCGTTTCCAGTACCTCCCAATTTTCCACTAACCATAACACCAAATAGAGTAGGAGAAGTAACGTTGTGAGCAGTGAGTATTTTAGCATCGTTAAGCTTTGATAGTACGTCTATGGTCTTGTCTAAATTGGCAACATCAAGAGGCTTGAATGTAGGAGCATCTTCTTCTTTCTTTACCCAAGAGACAATAAAGTTATCGGCAGATGGGCCAGTAAAAGATTCCTTAAACTTATTGTACTCATCACGCTTCTGCTCTGCACTCATATTTCTACCGATAAAGGTAGCCAATACTTTAGGCGTAAAGCCGTTCTCCGCAGAGTTCTTAATATGCTTACCAAAAGAGAAATCACTCTCAATATAATGGAAAGCAGAAATATAGTTAGGCACACCATAATATGGGTTACCCGAATAAGGGTTAGCTACATAAAGCAATGCTTCAGTACCACTCTTATCAAACTTGTTAAAAGCCTTAATTTTACGAGGCTCATTGTGCTGTACAGAATTAGCCCCGTAGCCGAAGCTTCTCCTTACGATGTAGTGTGTTACCTCACCTTTAGTATTTGGTTCGCCTACACGCACTCCTTTAGGGTCTATGGACTTGAATTCAAGTATCTTTGTACGCTCCTTGTTCCATCTAACGTATAATGCCAATGCACCTTTATGCTCGTATTGGAATGCAGCGTGGGTTAGCACTTCGTATAAACCTTTATTGTTACCACCACAATGGTTGATAAACGCCTTGAGTTCTGCTTTAGATTTGTTAGTAGTTAGAAACTCATCAGTATAGCTGATGTCGTTACCTACTACCATCTTTGCCTTCTTTGTTAGGATACCACTATGCACAGGAGATTGGCGTAACATCTTTTCCAAGATAACAGGAAAGTCATCGTTAACACCAAACTTGATGTAGTCACCTACTAAAGTATGTCCTAATTTGTAACGTGCATTAAGGTCCTCAATAGAGTTCTCTAACTCGTTGGTTGCGATAGAATGCTCTGTAGCCTGCACATAAGTGTCGGATGCGAAGAACTCTGATATGTTTTGTATTAGTCCCATTGTATTAATTTACAATTTATAGGTCGGTAAACCTCACAGTAGAGCCATAAATACCTGTACCTGTTTGAGTAGTGGTATAGTCTTGCACTTCGGTAAGGTAGGTATAAGTAGAACCTTGGTTAGTTATAGACAAATGGTATTCACCACCTTCAATATCATTGCTAATAAGGTCTATGTTAATCTGAATGAAGTCCTTACAAGAATCAAGGTTGTTTAGGTCAGTAAGGTTGGTAATCGTTAGACTACCAGTACCTACGACCTTTTCTAAAGTAACGTCAAAACTATTCACCGTAAAGGTAGACAGCTTGACAAAAGATAGAGTATTAACAACTCCAGTCTTGAGTCTTTTCATTTAAGATTGATTATAGTTCAGCAGCAGTGTTGTCTGCAATAAATTGGCGTACCTCTGCGTTAGTGTATACGGTGTAGTTAGGTGCTGACTGACCATCGCCTAAAGCGATAAGGGCAGATACTTCACTGTCTAACCAAGATGCTTCTATCTCGTATACTACTACATCGGCTACTGATACGGGGCTACCGAATAGTCCGCTGTAACGGCTACCAAACTGCTCCCAAGTAGGGTGGATAGTTGTAGAGGATTCTACTTCACCTTCTTCGTTGTAGGTATTTTCTACCCAATCGTAACGAGTAATAGATGTTGGTAGTGCGTTGCTGATGTCTGATGCAGGTACGCTAATAAAGATGTTTCCTTTCATTTTATTTGTATGTATTTTTTCCAGAGTTATAGTTTCGTAGAACTTCAGAGGCGGTCAATGCGCGGTTATATATGCGCGGTTGGGCTAATTGCTTCGCAAGTGTTCTCGTATCGGGGCCTCCGTAAAAACGTCCTATTTCTATTGGGTCGCTACTCGTATTTATGGTTGCCGTTTCGCTTAATGAATTAGCAAGTACCCCGTTTACATAAACCTTTTTTGTAGCCCCATCATAAACACCAACAACGTGATGCCAGTCGCGAGCCGTTACCGCCCCGCTACTTACATAATTTGAATTGATATAGAAATTAAATGTATTGTCAGCGGCTGGTTTGTAAAGCATATAACACGCCGTGCCACTAAACCAACGGCCTAAAATACCCTTGTTATCCTCCTCGCTATTTTGTACCCACGCCTCTAAAGTAATCGCATCGGTAATATCCAAACTCGCATTATCGTGAACCTCTGCCCAGCTATTCCCGTCAAGATTGAGCGCGCCTTGTTTCCGCACGTTTTCAAATAGATTCACGCCCGTAATGTCGCGGCCACTTGTGAGGCCTTGAGGGAGTAAGACGGGGGAGGTTTGGGCGGTTGCAAACGTAGGAACATAAGGAGTAACCGAAGAACTCGCCGTCAACGATGCACCCCAAACATAAAGCGAAGATGTGCCATCGCCAGTGTATGTTGGTTCAAACTGCGAGTCGTATGTAGGTGTTCCGCTATCGGCTAACCCGTATACAATAAAAATTGTTGATGCGGCCGTGTGTGGTCTTGTCACCGATATTCTATACCATCCATTCCCCGCATCGGTAACATCGTAGGATGAACCCGTTGAATTTCCAGCGGTATCTGTTACACTTCCATCGGATAAATCTACCACAACGGTGTATCGTTGTGCCGAAGAAGCGGCATTAGGTGCTATTTGAACAAAACCAAATCCGCGCGTATTATCTTTCATATAAATACTTGCGGTGTAGTCGGTATAAGTTGAAGTAGTGTAAGAACCAAAAACAAGATGGTCGCCTCCCGTTGCAGCTTCAATTACTTCATCGGCCGTTGTTTGCCCATCGGGTGCCGTTGTTTGGTCTACCGCATATGTTATACGCGTCGCGCTTTTGTCCCAATAACTATCGCTTAAATCCTCACTATACGCTACCAAGTTCGTCCCCTTATTCCAATCCATCACCGCCGATTGACTGACGGGTGCGCCGATTCCGTTAACGTATGTGGCCCCGCTGATAGTGCCGTGGTTGCCATTGCCGCTACCATCGTACGCCGTTGTTCCCGCGCCTTCCATCATTGGAAGCCATAACTTTAAAGCGGTGTTATCCACTCCAGTAGGTACGACCTTTTCCGGGTTGTTGTAAAGGTCAGCGACTTGGGCGGCGGTTAGCACCTCGTTAAAAATCTTTGTATTTGTTATCTTTCCGTTTACGCGACCTTCAGCAGAGGCATATTCACGTTGTCCAATATACAAATCACTTGTAACACTTGGAATGTCATTTGTTTGCGTTCCCGTTGCCACTTGTTGGCCGTTCACATAAACGATTACAGCGTTTGTGGTGGTATCAAAAGTTAAAACACAATGATACCATTCGTTAGTATTAAAAGAATAGCTATCTAAACCCGTTGAATTAGCACCAATTATTTGAAGCCTTAAATCTTTACTTGCACCCGTGTAACCAAAAGCAAAAACTCGGTTAGTTGGATTATCTTGAGCAATAAACCAATTATCGGTAGAAGCTATTGAGTCAAAATTAAAGTATAACGAAATACTGGCTTTAGCTTCGCCACTTAATCCGCTAAAAGATGAGGCTACAATGTTATCATTAACCCCATCAAAATCCAAGGCCTTCCCCGAATATAGTTTAGCACGATTAAAAGCCAAAGGGCTTGCATCTTGCCCCCTTGGGTTAATCGGTTTGTTTGTGTTAGAAAATCCTACAGCCATTATCCTAATTCTTCAGTTGGTTCTGGGAAAAACTCTGGGTGAAGACTCTTGCAAGTCTCTGTCCATTCCGCAATAGCAGAAGATGAACCGAAGGTATGAATACCTAAAGGCGCACACCATACCATAGCACTATCCCAAGCCTCAACAGGCTCACCATCCCACAATACATCTATATGGTAGGTAGAAGATAGTACAGGAGGGGTTAGTTCGTTTCCTTCTTCATCATATGTACCTTCAGTTTCTACCAAGTGTCCAAGATGAACGATAGCGTGGCTATGAGTTGGGTTACCTTCTTCATCAATACCTAAAGCATTGATTTTCGTAGTTGCTGCTCCTTTAGAGCCAAATGAGTATTTTCTAAATTTCATAATTATAGTGTTGTTAGGTCAGCTAATTCTTCGTTTGTTAGTCGTGTCTTGAATACAAGGGTTTGCTTATTCTTTCCTCGTCTTGCACCGCCATCTGGATAACCACCGATATAAATTTGGTCGCAAGTTGGGACGCTTCCGTTTGTATCAGTTCCTACAAGTGTGCCGTTTACATAAAATGCAAAGTCGTTGTTTTTATAAGCAAAAGCCATTTTTATAATCCCATCACTCAAAACATCACTTGCAAGTAATACTTGTTGAATCGCTGAACTACGAACCGATGCTTGTGCTTTGAAATTATTACCAATATATAATGCTATCATTTCGTTATAAGAGGTTATGCCAAAACGCATCCATATAGCCATATCTTCCGCACCCGTTTCACCCTTCCAATTAAGTTCCGCAAACAAAGTTCCCTCCGTTTGCCCAATCAAAGAACTGACACCTGTTTTAGAAGCAGCATCCGCATTCCTCGTTACCGCACTCCCATAGGTAGGGATGTAGGATGTTGGGTAGGATGCGTTAGATTCTACTTGCGCTCCCCAAGAATAGGTTGTTAAAGATGTGTTGTTAAAAGAAGGTAAAGTAGAATTAGAATCTGTTTCTGATGCTCCTATTAAAAAATATATTAACCCAGAATTGCCTCTTGTTATTTGGCAAGTTATTCTATACCATCCATTTGCGAAAGGGGTTATAGTTCCACTCGCATTAGATTCATCTGTTATGACTCCATTATCTAAATCAGCAGTTACAAGCCGCCACAAGGTATCTCCACCATCTCCAAAAACTACATATCTTGAACCTCCTTTTTTGAAAAATACACTTAATGTATAAGTAGCACCCGATACAGCACTTATACTGATTTCTCTAATTGCGTGTCTACTATTACCAGATGTTGGTGTTATCAAGGTAGCGTTTGAGTTTCCATCGGGAGAAATTATAGAATTACTTGTAATTGTTACTGGGTATGCCGAAGCATCCCAACCACTAGCACCATAGTATTCACTTTGTGGAAGTACATTAGTCCGTTGTGGCTCTAACAACAAAGCAGGACACGAACTATCCGTATAGTCAAGTCTTGGTACATTATCCGTAATACCTCCATAGATAGCAGTAGTAGTTGTTTCTATGTAGTCTCTTGCTACAAGTCCCTGCTCTAATTGGGCATCTTGGATATAAATAGTTCCTGCACCTACTAAATTATTATTCCCACTTGCAGCATAAATTCTTACTTGAGTTGGTGGAGCAAATCCCGATATTGTAACTCTGTACCATCCGCTTCCTATTGATTGAATACTCGGCAAGGGACTTCCAAAAGTATAGCCACTAACTCCGTTTGTTAAATCAAAGTCCGCAACATAATTACCAGTAGCAGTAGAAATTTGTAAACGAATCCAATCTAATGTGTTTGCTTTAGCATAAACACTTAATGAATTTACGCTACCAAGACCTGCGGTATTTTGAATTATTCTACTCGCTTGACCGCTTTGTGTTTCTAATGTCCAAGCATCGCTTGTTCCATCGTAACCATTTTGTCCACCTACAACATTTGCAGTAAAAACATTTTGCCAAGTAGTATTAAAACTATTACTCTGCAAGAGCAGGTTTTGAGTCTCCTTCTCTATATTCCCACTTGCATTAACTCTCGTAGCAGCAGTTGAACGAGAAAAGGTAAAATCCCCATCTCCGTTAGTAGGCTTCTGCGAATAGACCTTTGATGTTTTTGTTCCCGAAGGAATGAGTACAAGACTCGCTTTATCGTAAATTGCCATATCTTACAAAGTTGTTAATGCGATACATTCGCTATCAGTTAGTGCCGTGTCAAAAACTACTGCTTGTTTTACAGGGAACAATCCTGCTCTTGCAGTATTAGGAAGCCTAAATTCAATTAAGGGTTGTCCACTCATATCATTGACATTATCGCTGCTATAATAAAGTGAGCCGTTTCTGTAAAAAGCAACAGAACCATTACCCCATTTAATCAGTAGTTTGTTTTCGCTACTTGCGGAAAAATTACTACCTAAATAGTATTGAGTATCTGCAACACGAAGAACACCTCGTAGTGTATTTGTGTTTGATGAATTTGCTACCCAACAAACCGAGTTATCAAAGTTAACATCCGACAATCCAAAAGAAATTGAACCACTACCATATTGGTTAGAGTTACCACCTTCTTTAAGATGTACAAACAAAGTACCTGTATTAGAAGATAATATAGATGTTGTGTCAGCAGTTGAAACATCGTGCGACCTCGTAACACTACTTCCGTATGTGGGTATATAGGATGTTGGGTAGCTTGAATTGTATTCTATTTGCGCTCCATAAATCAAAATTCCATCAGTTCCATTTCCTGTCCAACTATAAGCACTACTATTGTCGTGAGGAGAAACAACAAAATAGTAATTAGTTGTGGAATAATTAAAAGTTAAATTACAACGATACCATCCATCAGAACCTATTGCTTCAATATCACCTGTAAGCCCTGCGGGATTTTGTGAGATTGTACCATTAGAAAGATTAAATACAATTCCAAAATTTAAATTACCTCCATCATATCCAAAAAAGATATGATTATAACCTGATGCTTTAGCAAAAACTGAAATTGTATGTGTTCCTGTTGTACTTATATTTCGGTAAACAATATGACCACCTGCGGTTGCATTAGCAACGATTCTATCAGCATTTTGATAACCCTCTGGCGATATTCCGTAATTACTCGTAAGAGTTACATCACCTGATTTAGTCCAAAAACTACTTCCGAAATACTCTGATTGCGTTATGCTATTCGTTCTTTGTGGCTCAAGTAAAAGAGCAGGACACGAACCACTATAATCTAAACGAGGCATATCCTCCAAGATTCCCGCTTGTGCCGTACTCGCTCCTGTTTCAATGTAGTCAGTAGCAACTAATCCTGCCTCTGCTTGAGCGTCTTGTAGAAATACTCCTGATGTTCCATCCCCTGTATAACTTGGACCACTTCCAGCGGTGTCAGCATCCTCCACCATATAGATGCCAATAAAAGGAGAACCCGAATCATTAAATGCAGCAGAACAACGATACCAACCATTGCCTATACTTGTCATTTTACTTTCTATGATACCTGCTCCACTTGTACCAACGCTTCCGCTTACAAGATTAAAACTAACCCAATTTGTAGTGCCGCCTACACCCGTTGCTCTTAATTGCATATCATAACCATTCCCCTTCGCATAGACAGAATAAGTCTGTACACCGCTTTGAGTAGATGCGCTTTGACGCAAATAATGATTAATTGTTGATGTATTAGATGTAATTAAATATGCATCATTAGAGCCGTCATATCCTACCTCGCCTCCAGTTGCTGATGCTATACCAGTTTTTGCCCAATCTGATTGAGTAAAGTCATTTGAGTAAGTTAATATATTCTCTCTACCCTTCTCAATAAGACCATTAACATCTACCCTTGTAGCAGCAAGATTTGAACCCCTACTAAATGTAAAATCACCACTACCATCAGTAGGGCGTATGCTATACAACTTACCATCCTTGTAAGCACTCGGTATCATTACTAATGATGCATCCTTATATAGACTCATATCAATTCGTTTAATTCATTTATTGTACAGGTTCTCGCTTCTGTATCACCTCCTGCGGCAACTACCCTAACATCATAAGCATCCATTAATTGTCTGCCTCTATCCGCTTGTGGGTATTGGCGAATGTCCTCCGCAGCACAACCAAAGGCTTCCATAACTGCACCATCGGCTAATGCTCGTGTCTTGAGTTGGTCTACTGCATAGATGTAGTAGCTAATCTCATTGAAGTTGATTGTGTTCTGTGAACCCCACCAAGTGCTTCCATATATTGCTCCGTAGCCGTTACCCATTCTTATTCTGTTTTTTTAGATACACCTTTAGCTTCTTTATGTTTGAAGCCTTTGGCTTGTAGATCTTCTTAACTATAAAACCCATCCATTGAAGTTCTGATTCTTACTAGGGTACATATCATCGTTACTGCTCGTATTGTACTCAGGGTACAAGCTGTTGTAGAACGCCATGTGATCGATGAATCTACGAGAGTAATGTTCTGCGATGTCTCGCTCCTTCTGTACAAGGTAATTCAGATCCTCCTTCGTTACGCTCTCGCCATTCTCTGATCCCTTCGTATAGATACCTCCATTTGCTATCTTATAGTGGATGTAAGGCAGTATCTCGATGGCGGCATAGTGTATCACCATATCCTGAATGTAGTTAGTGAACAGCGTAAGGTAGTTACCTGTGAGAGTGTCTGCTGATATATCACTAGCTATCTTGTTGAATAGGTTAGTGCCTAGTATGTTCTGAATGTGGATGTCTTGAGCAATCTTGATGAACTGAATCATCTGATCTCTATCGACATTGCCGTTTATCCCTGTTCTCTTTATAACATCAGCTGGGCTGACAAATAGTACTTGCGCCATTATATACCTCCTTGAATGTCCTTAATAGATGGAGGGTTTACAAACCCTTTGTTCTTCATGTTGCTTGGAGTTATAGCTACCTTGTCATTGTTAGCCTCTGGTCTAAAGCCCTTCTGTCTTGCTCTCGTTGTGCTGATCGTTTCAGCATTCGGACTCTTAACATCAGGTCTTACTCCTCCCTTACTCATGTAGGTTCTACGAACCCACTTGTGCTTACATCTAGCACCACCCTTATACAACCAGATTGAGTAGGTACTTGCACCATTAACACCGAACCCAGCGTTCACCGCTTGGTTGTCCATAGCTATGATGTCCTCCTTGCGATAGACTTTGTTCGCTGTCATCATCTTACGGCAGAACTCACGCTGTGGTGATTTGCTACCATCGTATCTGTAACGAACTAGGAACTGAGTACCCTCTGCATTCTCTCCATCTTGTTCGCTGTTAGCGTTAGGTCTTGCTGTACCAGTAGAGGCAAACTTCAGCGTTGAGTCTAGTGCATCTTCCTGATCGTAGTCTACATCACGCTCATCTACTAGTTCCCATTGATCTTCATCTACATCTTCGCCTAAAGCGATAAGGTCATCGACCATGCTATCGTACTCCTCTGGCATATCCATAGAACACTCGTGCTTCTTCTGCGACATCATCGTAGTGATAGCCTGTGAGGAGTTACCGCTAAACAATGCGTTCGCAACCTCTGGAGAGAACTGAAGCATCTGAATCAAGAATGTGATTGCTTGATCCTGAGTCAAGATACCCTCGCTTACCTTAGCGATAATGTCAATAGCACCAGCTATCTGCGCCCCATTGTACGATGCCTCTTTCTGTACTAATTCTTCAGCCACCTCTGGATCTTGTTTGATATCTACAACAGCCTCACCTTGATCTTCTATCTTGACACCAGTTTCTTCTTCTACTACCTCTGCGCTTACAGCGTTCTGTAAGTCGGTGAACTCGATAGGAGTGAGTGTCTGGAAGTATAGGCTCAACGCAATGTTGTTGAATCCTAGTATCTGATCAAGTGCTGCAATGACTTGGTCTTGCTTTGGTTGGATAACGCTGTTGTCAAACAACTGGAACGCTGTCTTAATCTCATCAGCATTATTGCCTAGACCTGTTTGGTCTTTAACACCGAACAACATAGGACTAGTGATTCTATGACCTACTAGTACCTTCTGCTGTGATTCTCTAGATAAGAACTCGTACTGGTTGTGAGCATCGGATAGTTGCACAGGCTCGATACTCGCTGCGCTATTTGAGTCATCATTAAACGCTAGGATGAACTTACCTGAGTTCGATGAACCACTCCACTTCTGCTTAATCTGTGATTCAATGATATCACGCTCCTCCTCTGGAGGTACACCATTGTTGAAGTTCACAATCATAGAAGGAGCTAGTCCGTTCTTGATATTGTTGATGTGGTAGTTCGCTACCTCTCCCTCTAGTTCTGCGTATGGTAACGCTCCCTGATAGTCTACTGGTGAGTAGTAGTAGCTTCCTGATCTGTAAGGTCTGAAGTAAAGTATCTCAACCTTCTCAGAGGCTTCACCATATCCAAAGGCTGGTATGCGTTCTACACCCTTCTTAGAGCGTACCTCGCTCCATTTGTAAGCGTAGTAGTATGCTTCAACCTCTCCTTCATCGTTGCACTTCTCAGCTCGTAAGCATTCGACAGGCATGTGGTACACCTCAACAATCTTGCTCTTGTCTCTGTTGTAGATGACTTGAAACGCTCCGTTCCCTAGTAAATAGTAGTCATTGATGACCTTCTTCAGTTCGCTGTCTTTGATCAGCTTACGCAGTTGTAAGTAGCCCTCTGGATTGTTAGCTGAATCCGTAGCATCGATACCTTTACCGAATATCATGTCGATGACACCAGATACTACTGCGTTGTTAGTAGGTGATCCGTTGTATCGGTCAATCAGGTACTGAAAGTAGTTATTGTCCTCGCCATACTCTACCCACCCACTACGAGCGTTCTCAGAGATTACTGGAGAGGTGTAGCTTGACAGCTGCACGAAGTTGATATTATTCGCCATAGATCTTAAATTCGTTGTCCATTGTTTTCTCTGTCGTTGCTAGTTTCGGTTGGTATGTAGCAACATCAGATCCTGAAGGTATAATATACATACGATCCTGAGAAAGTAGCTTAACCTTTCCAACCTCCCATATCTTAATGATATAGAAGTTCTCTGCTACTAAAGCAGACACATCGTAAGAAAAGCTAAAGACCTTTCTGAAATCATCCCAAGTACCAGAGATAGTCGTGTCTACGACCTCCTTACGCTGATCCTCTGAAGTTATCTCAATCTCAAATGACTCCGTAGTAAAGTCTCGGAGGTACATCTTGATTGAGGCTGTTGTATTTTCTTCTACAATAATCATCAATTATAAAACCCAAAAGCTACACAATGGTTATATTTGCATCTGTTCATCTCTCTTAGGTAGCATTGCTACCAAAAAAGAAGCCCCTCCGTAATGGAAGGGCTTTTTTGATTCTAGTCGTTTTGACTACTAGATGTCGTTGATCACTGAAGCATCAGCTGTGATCGTAGCATCTACGAAGTTCGCTGGTATCTTCTCTTGAGCTGTGAAGGTCAAAGTGTAACCTGATAGATCACCCATTGCTGCACCAGTAGCGATAGAGCCACCGCTTACCTCAGCACCATACTCTAAGCCCATCAAGAACTTGTTGCCGTTGTTGTCCTCTACGATTACATGAGGTCTAGCATAAGCGAGTAGCTTAAGTTCGTTGTGAGTCTGCTTAGACATCTTCTTGAATGTCAAGTTCAATGTCTGCTCGTAGAAGGTTGTACCATTCTCACGAGATGAGGTAACAGCTTGTTCGAAGCTAGAGTTTCCTTTTAGTTTGAACTCAAACCAATCTGGAGTACCACCGAACGAATCTACTACATCTGTATCTGTTCCATCATAGGTGATAGCACCTAATGTACCGAAGTCTGCAAAGTACACAGAGGTGATACCACCTACTACATCTTTACAAGGCTCGTTTCTTCCTTTTGTTAATACACACGCCATATTGTATAAATTAAAAAAGGGTAGGCAGATCGAACCCACCTACCCCTTTAATGATTAAATAACTACTTCTTAAGTGTAGTAAACTACATCAGCACCGATACCGATCTGACAACCAGCAGCCATGCGCATGATCACACGAACATTTTTGCTACCATCTAAATCCGCCATGTCTAGCAACTTGACTTCTTGCCAGTCCGCTAATAGCGAAGATCCAAAATACAAGTTAGACTTCTGAGCAGCGATCATATCGTTAGTTGGTAGACCTGAAGCTACGAACAACTTAACACCATCAAAAGCTAAATCGCCTCCGTTGTACCAAGTAGTACCCTGTGCAGCAACACCATTAGCACCCAAGCCTGAAGCTCCGAAGCCACCTAATGCACGAACATAAGAACGAGCGATGTGCTGAGATACATAGATGTATAGATCCTCTTTGCCGTACAATGCAGCTGGGATAGCATCTACTACTTTACCAAGCTCTGTGATAACATTAGCAGCAGTGATAGTAGTACCTACTACATCGATGACATCTGCGTTAGCAGCAGCCAAAGTAGTGAAACCATCGAACTCACCAGCGTTAGCATCAACGCCTTGCCAGATGTTTGATTCGTTCTTAGCAGCTACCTTAGAAGCAACATATCCGATCAAGTAATCAGAGAATGTAGCTGGAAGGTTGTCATGAGCAGAGAAGCCCATCTCAGCAGCATACCAGTCATCTTCAAAATCGCTCTTACACAATTCTAGATTTACTTGTAGTTGCTTAACTTCTAAGATGCTCTCTGCGAGAGTCAATGTAGAAGTATCAGAGAAATCACAAGTTGCATCCTTAGTGATTGCATCTAAGTTCATAGTCTTTAGGACTTCTTTGAACTTTACATTTGGTTTAATAGTAACACCACCGCCATCGATAGTGTCTGCGCTCAAAAGAGCTGCGCTTACAAAACGCCCTGCCGCTTCTCCCGCGTAGGTTGTAGTTACTGAAGTGGTTGTAGCCATTTTTCTTCTTTATTTAAATTTAGGATAATTTACTTAAAACTCTAGACAATGTATCTTGCGGTGCTTTCTTAGCATAGCGATTCATCTCTACCTTTTTCTCAACTGGTGCAGCAGCGACTTTCTTAGCAGCTGGAGCTTCATCGATGCTCATCTCTACCTTATCTTCTTCTGCACTCATTTCTTCCTCTTGAGGCATCATACCAGCGATCAACTCTTTGATCTCTACGATAGCTGATTCGAACTCCTCTTTGGTTACATAGTTCATTTCTTCCTCTACTTCTTCAGCAGCTTGTTCAACCTCAACTTCTTCTTCTTCAGCTGGAGCTTCTTCTACTTCTTTGATCTCAGCGATGACACCTTCTTCTACGATAACCAATACACGACCATCTTCTAGTTCATGCTCTCCAACAGGAGCAGCTACCTTTTCTTCATCTTCACCTACGAGGAACACATTTTGACCAGCCTCGAAAGACTCAGCCTCAATCGTTACACCATTGGCTAACTGCATTGTAGCCATCTCTACTTTTTGGACTTCCTCACTTGGAGTGAGAGCCATCTCAATCTTCTTGAATACTTCGTTTAGATTCATTGTCTTGAACTTTGTTAATTAAAAAACTATTTATTGATATTTTGGGTTACTTTCTATATTTGATTCAGCTCCTTCAACTTGCTCTCTGCCCATCCCTTAGCACTTATACCACCCCATAGTAAGTAGGATATATAACCACAAGATGTGGTATCTCCCTCATCGTAATACTCTTGCGCTCTACTTAGGTAGCTATACATACGCTTGATGGTCTCTACTGATAGAGGTTGCTTTTGTGCTAACTGCTGCGCTCGGATCTTACCGACTTGAGTAGCGCACTTGTTACCTTGCTTCTCGTTGAGTTCGATTCCTTTCTTTGCATTGTTAGATACTGAATCAGGGTAGTCTTTGAATGACTCCATCTCCAGCTTCTTTCCATTCTTATATCTCTTGTCGTTCTTTAGAACGCCTTTAGTTATTCCCAGAAGATATAGTGAGAGGAGGTGTTCTGCTTCTGCTGATTCGATTGCTGATAGTTCCGTATTGACCTCAATAGCGGACTCTCTTTGCATGAACCATCCTTCGATGCTAAACCCTTTGACTCTGCCTTCTTTGACATAGGTTTCCCAAATATCTTCGTTATTAACTTTCATGCTTACCATCCATGTACCTACTGGGTACTCTAAGCCGTAGGCTCTAGACTTGTCCTTGTCGCTGTCCTCGATAATCCAGCTCTCTACTAGCGATAGACCTTCTATCTTCTCGTTATGCTCTAGGGTAGCGTTGCCTTGCTTACCATTCATCAAGTACAACTCCGATGCTCTGCGTATCGTTTCCTTTGTAAAGAACACATAGTATTCTTCGCCACCATCTACTCGGTAGATAGGCTTCTCTGGAATCATAGCTGCACCCATCAGGATGCGCTTCTCGTTGTCTACCTCTTTGAACTCGAACTTGTGGTCTTTGCTCATTGTGATGAAGTCCTCCTCTATCGCTGGATGCTCTACGATGCTGATAGCATCAATACCATGCAATAGCTTCTCCTCATCTAATACTAATTCAAAAAATCTCATACTATCCGAATGTTGCTGTTTCTTCTATTTTACGATCTAGCTTCTGTGCGCTCTGTATGTCTTGGTTTACTACATACGCTCTCATTGATGAGCCTTGCAGACTCTCTGCTATCTGATTGCCTAAGTTAGCACCCATTGTGTCAAACCCGATACTAGCGTTCAGACCTTGAGGTCTAGGGATGTTAGGTGTTGGAACGCTAGGTCTAGAACCTCCACCGCCTCCTCCTATTTGTCTACCTCCTACGCTTACGCTAGATGGTTTCGTTGCTGGTACTTCTGTCTTGTAGATTGCACGAACACTAGCAATACCACTGGCTACTACACCAGCTGCCGCTACTGCACCAAAGATACCACCTTGTGCTAGGGCTTTAGTAGCACCTGTGTAGGTGTTGATGATAGCCTCTGCTGCGCTTATTGCTTTACCAGCTGCTGCGTTCTCACCAGCTAACTGACTCAATCCATTCAACGCTCCAGCAACAGCTTCTAAATTTGCTAGTTGTATCGCTTGATCATCTGCTGCCTTTTTTGCTTTACGATCAGAATCCTCATCATCGTACTTCTTGTTGATCTTGTTGATCTCCTCAGCCTTGAGGCGATTCAACTCTATCTCATCAAATCCGTACTGCGCTGCACTATCTAGTAGGGTATTGTACTTATCCTCTACTGCGTTGAGTTCTTGTATCTGTGCATTTTGAGATGCTTGTAGAATCGCATCGTACTCCTCTGCTAGTTTGACTTCTAGAGCTGCTGCCTCCTCTGCGAGTTTAGCGTTCCGAGCATCTAGTTCATCATTGAACTTCTTAGCTGCTTCAGCTGCCGCTAGTTCCTCCTCTGTGAGTCCTTGCGTAGCGTTCTTGTAACCTGATAGCACACCTACAAGTTCCTTCAGCTTGACATCACGCTCTGCTTCAAGTTGTATCACTCGTGCCTCAGCTTCTGCCTGAGCCTCTAGATCTTCTCTCATAGACTCACCTAGTGCGTTCTGCTCTGTGATGATTCTGGCTCTTTCTTTAGCTATGGCTATCTCCTCATTTGCTACTTTCTTCTCTAACTCAATAGCTCTCTCAAGTGCTTCACCTCTTTCTTGTATCGTTTTGGTTTGATCTGCCGATGCAAGTTTCGCAGCCTCTATATCTCTACGAGCCTCTGCACGAGTCTTGATCATAGCTATCTCACGATCCTGTAACTTCTGATTCGCCTTCTCTAAGTCGGTTGCCGCTGCCGCTTCATTGCGTATCTCCTCACCCAATCCTTTGAACGAGTCCTTGAGCATATCAACACCTTCGCTGAAATCACCTGATAGTATCTTCAGTAGACCACCACCGAATGTCGATAGTCTATCAACGAGAACGCTAATGGTAGCACCTATTGCTGAGAACGCTAATTTGAGCTTATCAGCTCCCTTCTGACTTTGTGTAAAGTAAGTGATTAGAGAACCTAGAGCAAGTACCAATAAGCCAATTCCAGTAGATGCGATACCTACCTTGATAGCTTTGAAGGTAGTCTTGCTAGTAATCTTCAGCGTACGCAGACCTTTGATACCATTCACGATACCAGTACCCATACCCTTGAGAGCTGCACTTGCTTTCTTTATTCCAGTGATGAAACCACCTGTGAACTTGTCTGCTGCACCTTCAAGGTCAGACATAGTCTGGTTCGTTTTGTTCGCTTCCTTGTTAGTGCCTTCAATAGACTCTGTCAGCTTATCAACATTGTTGGTAGCTTGTCCTGTTTTGACATTGATTTCTATTTCCCTAACTTCAGGCATCTGATCTGTTCTTTAGCTTCTCGCCAGTTCGTAATCACTTTGTACTTACCCTTCGCTATCTGCACCTCCTCTGTGAAGTGGTCAGCGTATGGAAGCTGCTCTATTATAAAACCCAAGTTCATTAGACATCGTTTAGAAGTTCAAGTGTTGCCTCTCTCGTTCTGAGGTTGAGGTTCACTTCATTTATTACATATCGCTTACCAGCGATCACTAGCTTGTCCTTCATCTTCAACTGATAGATATTAGTCATAGGTAGGATAGCTTTGAAGCTATACACCCTCCTACTGGTTGAGTAGAGGTCAGTAATGTAGTCCTCCCAGAACTGCGAGTACAGCGTTTCATTGAACGCCTGACCATGATACGGATCTAGCTCTAGACCGAAGGTAATCATCTGCGTTACATTTGCTGCTACCGAGTTGTCTACATTAGCGATGAACATACATTGATTCATAGGATTTGCTGGAGTAGGAGTCAGCCCTGTCTCATCTAGGAAGCCGATAGGACTACCGCTAATGTCTAGCGTACCATTTGAGTAGAAGATCATAGGCGCACCGATATAAGGCTCTAGGTCTTTGTCTATGGACTTACCTATTAGGAAGTCTACTGGATTGCCTGTATCTAAATCATTCAGCTTGTCGAAGCGTAGTAGTTCGAAGTTCGTTTGGTTCGTTAGCTCACCACCATCGAAGGTGAAGTCGGCTCGTAGATCACCATATCCTATACCTCCATTACTTAGTCTATGCTGTCGCATTGCATCACTATCAGCAAGTTGATGTTCTAGCTTGAGCCTTCTGTATAGCTCTGGCTTTGTTACCTTGTGCGTAGAGATGTCTGTGAAGTCTGTGATGTCATATGTTGATCCTAAAGCATACCAATCATCTAGAGGCTCTAGAGTGAACTCTGTTGTACTCGTAGATTCTAGCGTGAGGTTGAACATCTTGATAAGCCCTGTAATGAAGTCGCTGATCTTCTGCTCTGGCATTTGGTCTGCTATGACTACATCGTTGTCGAAGGTCATTAGCGTTCCGCCAGTAGAGGCTATTGCTTGAGGTAACCCCAAAAGGATATTGATTAGATCTACATCAAAGCTAAACTCAAAGTTAGCACTAGCAGAACCTTGAGCTGGTGCATACTTGATGTTGATTTTGTCGTTCTTCTTTAGTCCGTAAACTTGAACTACCTCTCCAGTAACACTCGTAGTGTGTTCCTTAGTAGCGAATAAGTTACCATTTACATATATGAATATCCCTACATCAGTTCCCGATATGATAGTCAAGTCGTAGGTCAGATCTATATTCAATAAGAATGAACCTCCATAATTCCCTTCAATCTTAAATACACCAGCATCATCTATGCTTATATTGGAGCTGGGCGTAGTCGATTGATATCGTAAATGTATCGGATTCCATCCGTTCTCCTGATCCTTGAACATATACCCCTCTCTACGATGACACCACATATAGAGGTTCGTGAATTTGCTTGAGGCAAAGAAGTTGCTGTTGAAGGTGATACCATACTTCGCTTCTATCGCATCAACAAGTGCTGCAAGTTTGATAGCTGGTTTCAGAGAGTAGTAGTGTACTCCATGATCATCATTGGTAGTGTGATAAGCAATATCATTGTCTTGATGTGAAGATGATGAACTATCATAGAACCAGTCATCCTTTGGTGAGATAAGAGGATAGATGATATTACCACTACTCAATCCACTCTCTGCGCCTGTGCGTACATTCGCTCCTGTGTATTCATGAGTATATGCTGAGAGGTCGAGGTCGGTAAGTTCATCCTCACCGAACAAGTCCTTTAGATTGACACCAGCAGAGAAGAACACTATCTCGTAGCTTGATGCTAGTCCGTTCTTCATATTTACTGCTAGTAGCTCAATGCTACCCTCTCTGAACGGCTCTTTGTCTAGCAGTATCGTAGCGGACTTTCTAAGGGAGGCATCAAAGCCTCCACTCACATCTGCATTGTAGTAGTGTTTGAACACTGCGTTGTTAGCCTTAGATGCTGGTACGCTAAAGTTCTGAGTGTAGTCTGCGAAGATCTTAGAGATGTCCTTTATGTTTTGGACACTCAGCTTGATATTGACATCCTCATCCTTGAAGGTGTCTAGCCTACTTGATCCGATGTATATCTCTATCATATCATTGCGTTCTGTGTAGTAGCAAACTCAATGTCGATAGTGTAGTTGATAGTCTTGTCGTTTATATGCTTCTGCTTTCTTAGACTATTAGTAACTACCTTAATCGTTCTCTGCGATTGCTCGATGTCGTAAGAAGTTCCTGATCGTTCAGTAGTGCGATTGATTACCATCAACACATACTCACTCATCAATAGCTGCTCTAAGACTTCGCTGTAATCCTCCGACACGAATCCAGTATTCAAGGTCATGCTCTCACGAGCTTCGTGGTTATAGGTTCTCATGCCTCGTGCTTGAGTTCCCCATGTGTACCCATTAGCAGATGCGCTACCTATGATACTGCGATAGTCCTCCTTCGATACATTGAGGTTGGTTTCCGACTTCTTAAAGAAGGTTAGGTTGTCCCATGCACCATAGCGATTCACGAAGTATATTGATATAGGATCGTACTTGACCTCGCATTCGTTGTATATCCTCATGTACTCTATGACATTGTTAAAGCCATCTAGTAGCTGTATGTCGTAGTATTTGGTGTTGTATGGTGCAGTTCCTGATAGTCCGTTGTTTGCCTTCCAGTTGGATAGGTTAGCGATACCAGCTGGGAACAGCATCAAACGCTCCTCTACTGAAGTGCCGTAGACATCTGCCTCAGTTACTGCGTACTCATAGCTAGTAGCATCATCATTCAATACCTTGATCTTAGCGAGTCCAATGTTAGCACAGCTCAATGACTCTACTACACCACCATCTGCAACTACCCTATCACGATAGCCATAAATAGCATCTAGACCTTTACCATGTAGACCTAAGAAGATGGGCATCATAAAGGCATCAGTATCGTATGCGTACCTCTCGTGCTTTTGTAGTATTGGTTTAGTGATGTTCGGGTTAGCACCCTCTACGAACTTACCATAGCCATAGGTTGCTATAAACACATCAGTAGATCCTGCATCAGTAGTAGGTGTACCACCTACATCGTAGTTGATGTCATAGTCTACCTGTACCCATAGCAGTGAGTCTGGAGAGTTGTCTACAATCGCATCTTGCGTTAGCTTAGACACTCGGTTTATAAACTCATTCTCAAGTAGCTTTGATATGTCAGCAGTAGGAAATGAATCCACAAATCCTGATGTTCTGTTGATTGTATAAATAGGAGTAGCTGGTTTCGCAGACTCCTCACCATTCCAAGCATATATCTCTAGTTGAAATGAGTTGATTTCTGATGCGCTAACACCAGTACCATTCCAAGTGATGAAGATAGGAGAGCGTACTCCTAGCAATCCTGTTGGGCTAATTACCGCCATCTTTGTACTTTTCGTTTAATTCGTTTATGCTAAACTCTAGGAAGTCTTGAATATCTAGAGCGTATGCTTGGACTACATCGTTAGGTAGCTTCGCATATCCTAAGTTAAAAGGTCGTGAGTAGAACTCAGTTGCTGGTATGCCTCGCTTCTTTATGCTCTTGGCTATTGCCCAAGCTGTACTCTCATAAGTCTTGAACTTACCTCTGTTGTCTCTGAACTGAATCCTACGCTCCTCTACCCATTTGAGGATAGCAGACTGAGGAGGTTGCTTACCTTTCTTTCTGCCCTTGTCTACCCACTCACCATACTCCTCCATGATGAAGTCGAAGTTCATAGCGTTTGCTGTTACATCAATCTCGTACCTCAACGAGTCGTACAACTTCCTAGTGTTGTTCTTATTCTTTCTCGTTAGGTTCTTTCTGGACTCTGTTACCAGATACTTACCGAACTTCTCTAGTGCGAGTTTTGTATTTCGGTTTCTGTTCTCCACTAGCAGATGTTGTTCGGGTTGATTGCCTCAATCACTAGCGTTGCCTTCCATCCACAGATGTTCGCCTCGTAGTCCTCATCGAACGGCTCTGCAATAGGATCGTTTGTAAGTCTGAAGTAGGCATCGTACTGATCACCTCTGCGAAAGGTAGCTAGGATCTCTGAGATAGTAGCAAGTGTTCTGTGGTAGATGTCTTGCTTCATCATATTGCCCTCGTATAGATCCTTCGCTTCTTTGGAGTAGTCTACGACATCCATCACTAGCAAGTCGAACTCGTAAGAGATGGTACGCTCATTCAATGTAGCGTTACCTGTGATGACATGAGCCAGTGGGTACATATCCATCTTGCGAAAGTCGATGTCAAATATGTTCCCCCAGCTTACTTGATTGATGTGGTCGTTAGCCTCTACTGCACTTTTAAGTGCCTCTGTGATTTGGTAATATCCTTTCTTCATACTATTAAAAAACCCAATAATAGAAAATAGGTATAAAAAAAGAGAGGGCTATTGCCCCCTCTCAACCAAACCATCTAGCGAACCACCACTAGATACCTAAATGTATTTCTTCTTCATCGCATACGCAACTCTCTTTCTCGCAGTCATGACAGCAAGAACATACCCAGCTATCATCGCAGTATTCGTAGCATATATCACATTGACTCGCCTGATCATTCTGATAGTCCATCAACTCTCTGTCTAGGTAGTCCATCACTCAAAGAAGCTAAAAAGGTTAGTAGCTGTGCATTCAAATCCAAAGGCTGTGCCGATAGATATGCCTTGACCAATCGTTAAAGTGATAACAACATCGTTGTTCTTCAAAGCATCTACAATGCCTTGTGTAAGGTTAGGGTAATTGACCATCTCCTGATCTAATACCTTCAAAGCCTCTGGGCTTAATTTGTCGTATAAACTCATCTCTCTTGTGTTTTGATTTACACAAATATAAACAGAGTTTTTTTAATAACCTAGAACCTTGATTGGTTTTTCAAATGCGCCTTCTCTACCTCAGCTTTGTCAAGACTGAACTCTAGGAAGGTCAAACAGGTACGAGCTGGTAGTGCTGTTACTTCATCAAACTTTGTGATATCACCTCCAGCAATCTGATTGATTGCGCCATACCAACCCCACTTTCTTGAGAATTGCGTTTGCTTGTCAAAGGCTGGTTCATCTCCTCCTCCTTCTGTGAAGATCGTAGGAAAGTTATTAGTAAGCTGATCTCTAAACGATAAAAAAAAAGCAGACAACCTAGAAAGATGTCAGCAGATAGGTCTTGGAATCCAAGCCCATTATGTCTATCAGGATCGTAGGTTTCAACCAGATGCCTACCATACATCTTCTTAGTGATAGGTCTATACAGAATACCTAGAACTCTCTCAGCGTTCTTGTAAGGCTCTTTCAAGTATTCATCGAGGTCTACATACTCTCCCATAGAGATGTCCTCTAGTTTAGGATGGAAGCCGTATTCTACGCCTCTGTATGTGAAGGTCTGAACAAGTGCTGGTCGTTCTGCTAGAACAGCTGCTATCTTCTCTCTGATGTAGTCTCTGTCCTTCTTCTTCATGTTCTCCTGTTGATCAGGAGTAAGACCACAGAAGTGATACAGAGCTTGTTCATCTCCATTCTCCTCAGTAGCCATCATGATGAACTTCTTGTACTTCTCAACTGAGATGTCGGCTAGTGCCTCTGGTATCTCTATCTTAACGGATTGCGTATCGACCATAGTTCGGTTTGCTTAGTTTGTTGTATACTCCATATCTCGCTGCATCAATCAAGTGATTCCACTTGTCCTCTGGCTTGTTCAGCAAGTTACCATTCTTATCTTCTATCCATCGGTAGTTCTCCATCTCTTTCATTAGGTTGCTTCCTACGATGTGAATCTTGTAACGCTTCAGCATATCAATACCAGCGTTCACGCTGTCTACTCCTTTAGTGGTTGGCTTGATAGTCCAACCCATTCTATGGAGTTCCTCTATACTCTTAGGCTCTGCACTATCAGCGAAGATTTCCTCGTACCTTCCTATACCCATATCAGTGAACCTCCTTGAGAGGTCTTGGTTGGTTAGGTTGGTAGAGTATAGCATCTCCTCGAAGTAGAGGTTGTTACCTTCTTGGTAGCATCTCACGAGTGCTGATGGATCATTGGTGAATCCAAAGTCAAGACCATAGGATAGGAACTTGGCTGTGCTAGGCACTTGCTGTATCGTTGTGAACTGAAACACTTGCGCTCTGTTAGTACCTCGCTCTCCTAGTCCATAGACTCTCCAGTAGTGTTCATCCGTTTCTTGCAGTCGCTCTATCTCTAAGATGATAGTAGGATCTAGGAATGGATTGTCTCGGTAGGTCGTTTGATAGAAGTCAGCATCCTCTCTAGGTATCACCCTGTCATAGATCCAGTGGTAGGTATCTGATGGGTTATAGTCAAGGATGATTCTGCCGTTAGTACGGAATACGATTTGCTGCCAGTCCTCCATCGTTAGTTCATTCGCCTCATTCAAGAAGGCTAGATCTCTCTTGCGCCCTCTGATCTTCTGAGGTTGATCCATTGAGATGAACTCTATTAGGTTGCCGTTGAGTTGGTACTCGCTGTTTGACTTGTTGTGGTTGTCCTCTTTGTAGAGGTCGTGTGCTTTGAGTATCTCTAAGAAGTCCCTCATGACTGAGGAGCGTACAGCTGGGAAGGTCTTACGAGCTATGGTTATAGTCTTGCCTGTGTTGTTAGTGCAGTAGTAGAAGATAATCCATAGGATGATGTTGTAGGTCTTACCACTACGAGTACCGCCTTGCTCTACTACTATCTTCTTATTTGATCGTGTGAGGTGTCCGAATACTTTATTGACTTGGATCTTGCTCATCTACTTCTTCAATGGTGAATGTCTTGATACCCTCGTGTGTTATCTCTTGTCGCTCGATGTAGCCACGCTTCTTGCCTTTGGTCTTTAGGTAGAAGATAATTGCCGTAGGGTTCTCCTTTTCTATTTGACTATGGAGCTTTCCTTCTGCGTAGTCGAGTGCTACATTCTCAAGTTCATCGACAGCTTTCTTGTAGTCCTTGTCATCCTTCATCCAGTTGTAGTGAGTCTGTCTTGATATGCCCACAGCATCACACGACTTGGTTACGATACCTAGATTAGCTTCTAATGCTTTCAGCATTGCTGTCTTATGTTCTTGAGTCTTGTCCATTTTTAATGTGTCAAATTTAGTAAACCTCTCAACTATAAAACCCTATTCTTCTAGATTGCGTTTACGCTCCTCTCTGATTATCTGGTTGATCATCTTCTGATTCAACCTACGCTGTGATCTGTTTGCTTTTACAGGTGCTGCTGGTAGGTCTACAAACTTACCTACGAATGCTTGTTCATCTGCTGAGAGCTGACCTCTCATGTGTACCTGTGTTAGGATGTGTATAAACATCTCTAGGTTCTTCCTATTGACTAGGATTTGGCTACTAGTATTTTTCGATTCCATATGTTGATAGGTCTTTCATACATTGCTCTGAGATACTTCCATAGGTGTATCTCTTAACCTTTGTGCGCTTTGCGTTCTTAGTAGCGTAGTGGTTGATCAGCTCTATCACCTTACGGCTCTCCTCGCTCCTGATTGAATCGTAGTTTGTTTTCATTTCTCTTTGGTGTTAAAGGTTTTTCTTTCTATCCATCTTGCGTACATCTTAGCTGCCCACGCTCTACGCTGTTGCTTGTTAGGGTACACCTTCTTTAGTCTCGCATTCGCAATGCGTAGGAATTGATTCATCTTATTCATACTCTTCTTTTTTGTAGGATGGGGGGGAGTTGAACCCCCCTTGCAGTATAGATACTCCGTTGGTTACCGCCCAATATCTATCTACCTCCATTCATCCTTTGTTCGTGTATATCCTTTAACCATTGAACTCTATCAGGTACATCGCCATACTTAATATGGTCTGCTCTACATAGAGCCATTAGGTTCTCTATTCTGTCCTTGTCTTTAGCACCTCCTGATCCTCTATTCTCTATATGATGAATATCAACTGCTCTGCCTCCGCAAACCTCACAAGGGATAAAGTCATCTAGCACATAGTTAAAGTGCTTCATGTAGATCTTAGTGTGCTTCTTCATTTGAACAACGGCTTTATCTTTTCGGCTATCGCCTGTACCACATCAGTAGTAACAGCGTTACCGCATTGCTTGTAGCGTTGGGTGTTGCTCATCTTCTTTACCTCACCATCGTAGATCCCATACTCGGTATGGTTATCTGGAAAGCCTTGTAGGCGTTCGCATTCTATTGGCGTTAGCCTACGGATGCGAGAACCTTTTATTATTGGAGGCATTGTACTCACATCTTGCTCACTTGACCTACGAGTAGCAAGGCAAGGAGCTAGACCATCCTTACGAGGTCTCCATCCCTCATCATTACGAAAGTCTCCTACCTCTTTTATGAGTTGAAGTCCGCTGTGGAGGTCGCCTTGACCTCTCGCTGTAAGGCACTTTGTAACGGCTTTTCTTGAGCCTTCCATTGTGATATCTTGTGTATTGCTTCCTCCGATAGGAAAAACTCCTCGCCAATTTCGCTTGGTGTTTGTAGAATATCCGACAAGGTATATGCGCTCTCTGTTTTGGGGTAAAAACCACGCTGTATTAAGCAGTTCCCATTCAAGTCGATAGCCCCCAATGTTGGTAAACTCTTGGAGGATTGCCGCAAAATCTTCGCCAGAGTTGGAGCTGAAAGTTCCTTTAACATTCTCCCAGATAAATACTCTTGGTCTGCATTCCCCAATGAGGCGAATTGCTTCAAGGATAAGGCTTGATCGTTCCCCTCCCATTCCTTTACGCTTTCCAGCAAGGCTGAAATCTTGACAAGGGCTTCCAAAGGTGATAAGGTCGATGCTTGGGAGGTCTGTCCCTTGAACATCTGTAACTGATCCGACATACTCTGCATCTTTAAATTTGTGTTTATATACTGCTACTGCGTGTTTGTCTACTTCCGAGAAGTAGCTTTTCACTTTATATCCTGCTTTCTCAAAGCCTAAGTGGAAGCCACCGATACCTGAGAACAGGTCTAACTGATTTATCTTTCTCATAGCGTATCTCTGATGATGTAGCTGTCCAAGTCCTCACCTATTACGAAGAAGTCTTTATAGACTTTGATGGCTCTGTTAAACTTCGCCTCTCCTCTCTTGTAGAACTCCTCACTCACATCGTAGATACCAATGTCGCAACTCGCTTTATCGAGTGCGATGAAGTACCAGTCCTTGTATGACCTTTGAAATAGGTTGCAGTAGATATAGCACTGCATATCATATCCGTACTTATCTGCTGAGTAGCGGAACGCTTTGAGGTCGGTTGTTGTTTTAATGTCGGCTATGAAGCTCTCGTTCCAGATGTCTGCCTTACCTCTAAAGGGAAAGCCACCTACAATATCAACCATCGGTTTCTCTGTTTGGCTCTGCTTCAGAAAGTACTTAGCGTGTTCGTTTCTATGGAAGGCATCTGTGATGCGCTCTGCCTTGCTCATATCCGCTCTAGTGATACAAGTCTTAGGGTTGTCTAGTTGCGCCTCTTTGAACGCTTTTGTGTTCTTAGAAGATACATCTACCACCTCGAAGATATCGTTGAATCTCTCAGGTTCTAGAATCATCGTATGGATGACACGACCTTGAAGCAACGCTGGGCTGTTTTGTTTCTGACCATAGGTCTGCACATTGTGAAATGTCTTAGGACTATCCAGTAGCATCTTCAGGCTGCTCGATGATAGTGCTATCTTGTTCAACGCTCCGTAGTAGAACTCATCATCTACTGCTTTATCGATAAGCCACTGCTGATCGTAGTCTGTTCCATCTAGCATCAACATGAGTAACAAGTTAAGATTTCTACTAATTCATAGACTGCTATCATAGCAATCATTCCTAGAATAACCATAGTCTGCAAGAATGCAACTACCGCTACTTTGTTCCAATCAATCTTTTTCATCTCTCTCTTTTTTAAGATTATGAAGGCAATATACACAAAATAGTTTTAATAACTACTCCTCCTCATCAAAAAAAGTTCTACCTATAAACTCCTCTAGGTCATCTACCCTCTTGGTAAGTGTGCGTATTTGGTTTAGGGCTATGCCCAAACCTATTCCAAATAATAGTAGTATCATTCCTTTATGGTATATGGTAAGACTTCAAACACTAGATCCTCTACATCCTCGAACTTCAAGTAGGTGAACACATCTTGAGCGTTCCATCTACCTACCCACTTATGCAGTGCATCATCATAGGGTATGTAGTTCCTACGCTCTACCTTGTCCTTATAGAATGGCTCACATAGTTCAATGGCTCTTACCCTCAGATGTTTCTTACGAAACACATAGAACGCATCAGGGAACTGGAAGGCTATGAAGTCTGCCTTGCTCTTTTTAGAACACCAGCCATCACCTCCCCATACATTAACGAACTCTAGGAGGATATATCCTGAGAGGTGCATCTTCTTGAGTCCCTTAACATCTACTCGCTTCTCTCCCCAGTAGAAGTCGATGTGCTTCTTGTCATCTTCTAGGTTGGATTTGAGTGCGCCAGTGATCTCTTTGAACAGAGCTTCACCAGTCTTACCCACTTCAACACAGACTTTCGTACGGCTTTCGGTTAGCTTTCGCTTATCTTTTAGGTAGTTACGCAGTTGCATCTACCAGCTCTTGCAGCTCTCTCATCCATTGCATCCAGATCTTAGGACTGCAAGTACATGGGACATCGAACTTGTGGTTGAATACTCTAGCGTGAATCGTAGCGATACGCTCTCTATCCTCGTATGGAATGATACGCTTTCTTAGAACGCCTCCTGATAGATAGGTACGCTCATCATCAGTCAAGCACTCTGGCTCACGCTTATAAGGGAATAGGTTATTTAGTTTCTCCTTACGCTCATCACATCCGCAGTCCTCACCGACTACTGCTTTGACAGCTGCCTTGATTCCTGTTGCTGTGGTGATCTTCTCTATCGTATCACCTAAGCCCTTAGATTTTGTCGAAGTCTCCGTTTTGGAAGTCTTGGAAATCTTCTTTGATTTTTTGGTAGATTCTTGCTTTCCCATTTTTTATCGTGTTCTTGATACTTGTTAAACCTATCTCTGAGTCTCTATGTAGCTTGTTCATAGATGTGCCGTTCATGTGGATTCGCATCATCTTTGCATCGTACCAATGGAACTCATCGAGTTCTTCTTCCATGTAGTTGATCAGTTTCTCCATTGCTGCTTTCTGCTCTGGGTACTCCTCGAACTCTATCTGATCGTGAGTCATATCTTCGATGCTCACCTTATTGATGCGCTTCTTCGTGCGCTGGTATTTGAGTGCTGTGTTGATACAGCTACGATAGACATAAAAAAAGTTAAGGGAGTCCTCCTCGTAAAAGTTGGTTCTCCCTTCGCTCTCTAATTCTAACAGCCGCAGAAACACCATCTGCACTATGTCAGATGCTATCTCATACGAACCATCGGTGTACTGCTTAATGAAGCCTGTCAGCCTCTTAAAGTTCTCTCTGTAAAAGTTCTCTATGTTGCCCACGACACTTGTATCATAAATAAACCGAGCGCAAACTGGACTAGATGAAGCCCATTGAGATCTTCAGTTTCTTCATAGTAGGCGTAGTTCACACCTACCATAATACCTGTGATCGGACTAAATTCTATCTGCATACTGGTTTAGGTTTTTATTATCCTTCTCCAATATACGACACTTATCAACTAATTCTTCACAATGCTTTTTTAAGTTATCAACCTCGTGTTCCAATTCGGTGATGTGCATTCTTTGTCTAGTCATTAAAGCTGTTAGCTTGTTCGTGCTACGAACCTCATGTGATGGATTCTCTATAAGCATCTGCTGGGCTGTCTTATAGAAGAAGCGATACATCTCTGACCAGTTGTAGTTCTCCTCGTGCTTCTTATTAGCATGATGAACTGAGCTGTGATCCTTACCGAATATCCTACCAATCTGCATCAAGGTCATATACTTACGCATTGCAACCATCATCGCTGAACGAGCGAATACCTGATCCTCTTGTCGTGTTCCGTTTGGAACTATACCTATCTCCTCGTAGTATGCCGTAAGTAGTGTTGTTAATTCTTCCATTTGATTTCGTTTTCTTTTTCTATTATTCTTTGAAAAGGTATTCTATGCAGCTGTCCTGTTGAGGTGTTCCTCACAATGTAGTAGCTGCTGCCTACATCTATATCCGATTCTTCGCCATCGAGTCGAGTCTGGAAGTAAGCGTGAGTTTCTATGCAGATGAACTCCATACCACTAACCTCGAACCGCTGACCATTATTCATCTTTCTTTTAAAATTCATCCATGTATCTTTCTAGCGACTCTTGGAGTCGTGCGTTCTCTTTCTTATGATCGTACACCTCTTGCTTCAATTTGCCGTTCTCTATCCTTGCATCTAAGATCAAGCGATCTAGAGTATTAAAGTAGTCGGTGATATGGCGATAGACTGCTGCTGTATCAGCACAGATATGAAATACCTCCCACAGCTGCTCCTTGTTCATCGCTTCCTGTTCACTCAGCTCCTTACTTAGGTAGTCCAAGCACTTGAATAACTCGGCTTCCTTTTCCATGTAATACAATCTATTACCCTCAAAATGGAGATCCATCTATCTGTATTTCTTTAGTTATTAAATCCTTTCCGTTGATTCGGAATCCGCAGTTCCCTTTTATGCTTTCAATCCTAATAGGATTATCTAATGGTGTCGGTCTGCCTCCACTCTCTAACTCCTTGACTTTCCTAACATGGATATCTGTGTAGATCCAGTCTCGCTCATGCTGCGTAAAACGATGAAGCACAATCAGTTCATCACTGCGGTTGCTGAATTTACCCCCTCCTTCAATATCACTAGCCATAGGAGGCATAGTGTGGTTAGCGTATTCATGTGAGCCTTTATAAACCTTTCTAAGAGCCTCTGTCGCTGGGTGAGTGTTCAGTATCGTAGTTACTCCAAACTCTTTGCAGAACTTACGCAAATGGCTTGTTACCTCGTAGTGGTATTCGTGTGTTGATATACCCTTGAGATCTTCCTTGCGTATCGTTAAGCTGTTGTATGGATCAATCATCATGCCCTGAAACTCCCAAGCATCATAGATCTCCTTTGCAATGTCGAGTAGTTCAAACGCATTGACTATCAACTCGGAGTCGATGAATGCCCAGTGTCCCTCTACAAAAGCATGGTGTCTCCAGAAGGTCTGCTCATCTATTTGGTTGATAGGCTTACCAGCTAGGAACTCTATGAGCTTACGCTGTAAGGATTGCACCTCATTCTCTGAGGAGTAGATTAGCCACTTCGTGCCGTTCTCTAAGGTGTGTAGCAGTTGTAGGTAGGTCATCGTGTGAGTCTTTCCTACATTAGCGTGTCCTGTTACTACAATGAAGTTTCCCTTCTTGAATCTAAGGTACTCATCAATATCTGGCGCACCGAATCTCGATGCTTCTGCTATCTTACCTTCTCTCGCTCTCTCTAGATAGCGGATGGTTTTTGAGGATTGGATTATGTGTTTGTGAATCATTCTTCTAAATTAACAATGAATTTTTAATATCCTACTACAAAGGCAAAAAAAAGAGGAGCATCTCTGCTCCCCTCTGCCTAACACAATCAATCAACTAGAATGGTAAGTCATCACCTTGCGTTCCGTTTACGATAGCATTAGCTGCCTCAATCTTTTCTTCTCTAGATGAGAAGTGATTATCGTAGGTAGTGTCCTCTTTCTTATCTGATTCCATTACCCAGTTCACGAAGCTGTCTGCTACCTTTAGAACATCTGTACTCTTAGCACCTTTGTCTTTTAGTAGATCAACTGCTGCTTTTAGACAGCTCTGCTTCACGATCATTCTCTGCTTATCATCACCTCCTGATGAGTAGCTAGACTTTGAGTAACCGCCACCAGAGAAACCTCCGCTTTGATTATACACTGGCTTGATACGATTGCCGTACTGCGTACTAGTCAATTCATATTCTGCCTCTTGACCGACAATGAACTTGTCTTGGTCTGCTTTAACTGAGGAGTATTCACCTGAATCTCCATTGTCCATAGATACGAAGAACTTATACAAGGTCTTTCCATCTCTTAGTTGGTAGTCTCCCTTTGGAGATACCGATACAACTTTTGCTGTTTTCATAATTATTGATTGATTAAAGTTTCGTGATTTGCAATTTGAGCCTCTAGCATCGCTACTCGCTCCTTCATCCATTCGCTACCGATCTGGTCTGCGAAGGCTTCTAGGTCATCTAAGACCTGATAGACATTCTCTGTATTCATCTTTCTCTCTTTTGATTTAGTCAAAGAAAAAAAAGATAATCGAGATGTGCAAATTTATTTGTGGATTATTTTTCCCTCTACTAAAATGACAGAGCTGTCTTTAGGGATGTCGGTAGCTGGTTCGATACGAACCGCCTTGATGAATTTCTTATTATCATCTACTACTAGACCAGCATCGACTAGTGCATCTTGCGTAAACTTGATAGCCATAATGCAGTTGTCTAGGTCGTATCGGTAATTGACTCTCGCTGTGATTACACAATACTCAAACTGAAAGTCGTAGTCTAGCTGCTCAGTGATGATCTCCTTCCACTTAGTCTTTTCTCTGGATCTGAATGTCCAATGTGGAGATGAGTAGAACTTGTTGAGGCTAGGTATCTTGCCTAGATGTATCTCTATTTTAGTATGATCAGTCATATCCTAATCTCTGAGCATACTCCGAATCTATCTCTGCAATGCAACCTAGATACCTGTGTTCTTCTTCTTTAGCGTAGATACGCTCCTCTGGTGTAGACTCTAAGCCCAAGTTCTGGTAAAGCATAGCCATCTTGTGTAGGTATCTGTCGATGTTAGGATCTCTCATTCGGTTGCTGTTCTGCTGTTTTTAGTTCGTACAATACTCCATCAAAGAGTAGATTAACATGAAAGCCATCTACTGCCCAAGCATGATACCCATCTTCGTTGAGTAGGCTCGAAAGCCGTTGAGCTTCTCTAAAGGTCATAGCCTGTATTCTTATGGTACTTCCAGAAGTTTAGGTGATCAGACCTTTGCTCATCATGGAATCCAAAGTGGGATAGGAAGTGATTATGGTAATCATCCTCTAGCTTACCCATCTCGATAGCTATACTCTTTTGTCTCTTAGTCATATTATAATTCTCTCTGTAAGAGAGTATATTATATATAGTATTATATATTTTTTTTGTACTCTGTAAGAGTACTATATATATATTATATACTACTTAAGTACTTTAATAAGACCGAAGGTATAAAGAACTAATGAGATAATCAAGAGGTATAGATATTTCCTATTGAACTTTTTTTCTTGATAGATGACTTGAGGTACTTCTACTACCTTACTTATTGTGATCGTGTCTGATAGACACTCAGCATCTATCTGTATCGTGTCGTGAATGCGTCTTATCTTGACTCTAACGGAGTTTCTTTCTAAAGTGATGGTATCATACTCCTGAAGAATTATCGTGTCTCTAATCGCTTTATTCTCTGTGATGATCGTAGTGTCTACTCTTACCACAACCGACTCTAGTATCGTTGGATCTTTTGCAATCGCACGATTCAGGTGATACTTCGCACCACATCCCTGAGTCAAAAAAAGCAGCCCTACCAGAACCGCTCCTCTTTTTATTAACTCCCACAAGCCTCGCAATCCTCTGGATTCTCTAAGTTGCATACTGGTTGTTCTGTTGTTTCTAATTCATTGATGAAGTCATCGAGGCTACCCTCAAACTCTTTACCCATTTAATTTGTCTTTTGAAAAGAATAACATAAACGCCACACCGAAGAATGTACCAGCCTCCGTAAGCGTTGCTTTTTCCATAGCCACTAATATAATACCAGCAGCAAACAATACTGCACCTACGGCAGTCGTTTTCCAATTCTTTGTAATTCTATCTATCATCCTCTTAACCTATCGTTTTCTCTTTTCAAAAAACCCACTTCAGTTCTTAGCGCATGAACCTCAGCAGTTAATTCCAACACCTTCTCGTTGCTTTCCGTTAGCAACTCCTCCAACCTCTGGACACGAGCCTTTAAATCATCACGATATGCGAAGTCCTCTCTACGATCTAACTCTCTGTCTTGTTGTTTAGCCTTCATCTTTTGCTCCCAGAACTTCCAAGCTGCCCCACTTGTAAGAGCTGTGATGACTGCAATGACTATACCTTGTTGTTCCATTTCCTATGGTAGTATTCTGTTGTTACTCTTTTAACGCTGCTCAATGAGGACAGCCACAAGACTACCCAACCCCAATGTGATGCTGATCTCCAAAAATATCCGCACGATCCGTAGAGGACTATTGTCATAGTAAAAACCACGAAACTTAAAAAAGAGGCAGTTCTTCTCATCGCTATATTCTGCCTTGCGACTGCAAATAACTGATACCCACCAACAAAGATTCCTGTGATTTGATAGATCGGAATCCACCCTAATTCAATCATCGTAGCTGGTAGCAACAGAATGAAATTGAGCATACCCAACATGATCTCTGTGGGCTGACTATCGGCATACAGGAATATCTCTTTGAGATTATTTAAACAACGCTTTACCATTTCTTGTAGATTGTCTTTCCGTTTTGTCGAACGGCTCTTAGAACCTCGCCTCTGTTTCCCTCAGTCTTGTACGATACATGAACCCAATCAGGGTTCTCATCATTACCAAACTCCCAGATAAGCTGGTCGAATGTTAGATGATCCTTGATATACATAAACAGATCACCATTGGTATAGCCACTCGTAGATTGCATATCCAACGCTTCACCTTTCGAGTGCTGCGATTTCATCGAGCCACCTATGACCTTATTCAACTCCTCTGATCGATAGCCAGAGGTAACTCTTAAAGGATTTCCAAAGTGATTGCGGCAAGGCTGAAAGATGTTGTTTGCTACCTCCTTTAGAGCGATCAGGTGCGTTACCGATGGTGTATTCGCAATCCCCTTGCGTAAAGCAGTCGCAGAGGATGTCGCTTCGGCAAGGCTGAGGTTTGTACTGAGCATCATTCTTCATCGACTTTTGTGATGTTTCCTATACCCTGATTTATTAACTCACCATTACAGCACTCACGAGAGTATCGCTTACCATCTTTACAGAGGCAGCCTCTACGCTTGTCTTGTGGTACATTCCAGCGAGTTCTCATTAGATCAACTCCTCAGTAGGTTCAGGGAAGTATTCGGGATGCAACTCCTTACACTTTTCAGTCCACTCACGAATAGCAGAAGATGAACCGAAAGTATGGATACCCATAGGCGCACACCATACCATAGCAGAGTCCCAAGACTCTACAGGCTCACCATCCCATAGCACATCTATGTGGTAGGTAGAAGATAGTACAGGTGCAGTGAGTTCGTTTCCTTCCTCATCGTATGTACCTTCGGTTTCTACCAAGTGTCCAAGATGTACGATAGCGTGAGAGTGTGTAGGGTTACCTTCCTCATCTACGCC